>Ga0209660_1000789_pt1 | contig 17927 bp, 15 predicted proteins | sample SaaInlV_100m_DNA_2_FD_184659 | JGI IMG/M metagenome (GOLD analysis project Ga0209660, IMG submission 184659) | Marine microbial communities from expanding oxygen minimum zones in the Saanich Inlet - SI072_LV_100m_DNA (SPAdes) (version 2) | ecosystem: Environmental > Aquatic > Marine > Intertidal... | reverse complement strand
ATTACTTAAACTCTAAATAATGATTGCCGATGAAACAAATCCCGGAAAGCCTGCTTAATACTTTCAGGAAATATGACACACCTACAATCGTGAATTCGCTTGAACTTCTCGATTCTAAATTCCGTACCAGTTGTTTTACAACTGAACAGATGATTTGTGTGGATACCTCTCTACCTCCAATTGTAGGTTATGCCAGAACAGCAACAATCAGTGCATCTTCTGAAGTAGATCAAAACACAAAACGTGCCCGAAGTTTAGCTTATTACGAATACGTATCTTCCGGAACAGCACCATTCATCAGCGTAATCCAGGATGTTGATGAAAGACCCGGATTTGGTTCTTTCTGGGGAGAGGTTAATTCAAACATTCATAATGCACTTGGGGTTATTGGTGTTGTTACCAATGGCTCAGTTCGGGACCTTGATGTCCTTTCAGCAGGATTTCAAGTACTGGCAGGTAAAATTGGACTAGCCCACGCTTATGTGCGCATAGAAGAAACGGGCATACCTGTAAATATTTTTGGAATGAATGTTCAGCACAATGATCTGATCCATGCAGACCGACATGGCTCCGTAGTAATACCAGCAGAACTAGCGGCAGAACTTCCGACAGCGATCGATCTCATGATTCGTAAAGAAAAGATCATACTAGATGCTAGTAAAAGAAAAGACTTTAATTTTGAGATACTCAAAGAAGCAATTCAGGATTCCACACAAATTCGATAATTTAAAGCTCAGAATTTTTTACCAATATGGTAGTAATTTAATGCTGTTTCTGAGGCTATACTATTTTTGTCTTTAGTCGAAAGCGGATTAAGCCACTTTAAAAGTTGTTTGACACAAAAGCTGTAAGGCTTCATCAATCGTTCAACAGGGAAATTGCTACCCCACATAATACGATTTGGGCTAAAGTTTTCTAGGATTGTGTCGAAAATTATTTGAGTCGATTCTGAGGACCAGTTTTTGTCATACATTCCAAAACCAGAGAGTTTGATGTGAAGGTTTGGGAGTGCTGCCAGGCTGGTTAGGTTCCTTTCCCATATGCGAAGCCCGGAATCGCTTTGATCGTAAGGACAACCTGCGTGGTCTATAACGACTGGAATTCCAGGAAAGTCACTCAGAAATTCAGCAGATTCATTCATTTGTTCAGGATAAAGCTGGAGGTCAAAACTTAGATTATGTTTTTCCAATAGCGCAAAGTTTTTTTGCCAAGATTTATTTAGAAGTAGGTTTTCATTGGTGAAAGAAAGATCTGGACGCTTTTCCAACTTACCGATGATTTGGCGTACACCTCGAAATTTAGGATAGGTTAGATGACGTTTGAGGACATCTTCAGCATCTTCTTTTGTTAGGTCTACGTAGCCGACTATAGCTGAGGGTATTCCTGCTGGTACAAATTTACTTAGCCAACTGGTTTCCGATACTGGATCAGCAAGTGCACCGTCGACTTGAATGTGAACAGACCCGGCCAATTTTATTTCATTAGTATTGGCAACATCACTTAGGAAATCTTTCTTGACGTAATCCTTTTGAATCGGAGTCGGATCACCGAACGGTTTGGGTTTCCCAATTTGTTTGAGCCAGATGTAATCTAGAACCTGAAGGTTCCAGAGATGGTGGTGTGAATCCAATAGTTTCATTAATATTATCAAATAAATGACATGGCATTTTGCTGACATTTAACTGCAGATGATTTATGCTTTTTACATCGTTCCATCGGTTGGGATCTCTATTTTTTAAGAAGAATATTTGCGAAACCGGATTACCATTCATCGCATTTTCATAGAGAGCATTCGTGACATCTGCCAGCTCTGAAGCAGAACCTTTTTTATATGACTCACCTAATTCCGAATATTCTGCTTTCTTTGCATGCCACCAAGTCTCAGAGAAGCCGAGGGCATCACAAATCTGTTTCTGGCTCAAACCTCTCGCAGCGTAATGCTCAATCTGCTCTAGGAGGTCCTGATTTATCTTTCATGGCTTTGGTCCGCGTTTCATTTAAATTGCTAGTATGAATGCAAATGTTTTCAATTATTATTGTATATCTGCACTAGGCAATAGTAAACAATTTTAAACCATACTAATCGCTATTCAAACCGTATAAAATCCCATTTAAGAGTGACATAATACTTCCAACACCTCCTGTGAGTAACCACCACTAATTCTTCACAGAGTCAAACAATCATCTACAACCTAACTTTATTCTCGACAATTACACTAATAGCGATCTACCTTTCTTAATTAACCTTTTTGGATAGACCTTCTTTTAGGTTCGGAATAGGATTGTTTCGCACACTATTTTAAACAAAAACACCATGAAAATACTTTGTTTCACTTCGTTTTAGAAGGCTGTTATGAATTTGTTTTCTGGCAGTCCTGCGGTCTCCGTTTGAATCGAGAATAGACTTCCTGCAAGTCGATCCATTTCATCTTTTTGGGCACTTGCAGTGGTCACAAAAAGTGTAGAAGCATCCGCTCCACCAAAGGCACAGGTGGTAATATTTTTGACTGGCATTTCTATCACACAGTCAATCTCACTATTTGGAGCAACTCTTACAACACAAGCTCCACCATATCGACAATTCCAAAGATATCCATCTATGTCAATGGTGGATCCGTCAGGTAAACCACGCTCAAATCCGGTGAAAAAAGGACGCCCATTAGAAATGCTACCTGTTTTGGAATCATAATCATAGGCTCTGATTTCATTTTTAAGCGTATCCCCAAAATAGAAAATCGTTTTTTCAACATTCCAGCAGAGGGTGTTTGAGACTCCGATCCCATCTTCAATCTCCTCCAGTTTTCCTCCATAACGGTAACGATAAAGCTTTCCTAATCCTGGGACAATATCGACACTTTCACCATTTGTACCGACATTATTGGACATGCTTCCTATCCAAAAATTCCCAAGAGGATCGCTGCGTCCATCATTGAATCTAACTTCAAGATTGCCAGGCAAAGTCACATCTAGACCTTGCCTGGCATCGGTGGCACTGTTCCATAAAATCAATTTTGATCCCAATGCAACTAAAAATTGTCCTTCCACATCGGTTAATGAAAGAGCCACCACAGCTTCATCAAAATGGAAACTACGAACTGATTTATCTTCTAAATTCAAACAATGGATGAGAAATCGATTGATATCAACCCAATAAACAGAGTTTCCGCTTGCAGACCAAGTGGCGGCTTCGCCACAAATATCTCCAGTGGGAACAACACAAATTACAGGACTCACTTTCATTTTTTCTTCTCCTTATTGATAATGGACATTTCCTAAATGGTGTCTGGTAAAAACTTACAGACTTCTTTCTATTCCCATTTCCAAACCTCTAAGTTCTGCAAGTCCTCGTAAACGTCCGATGCAGGAATATCCAGGATTGGCTTCCTTTTTAAGGTCATCCAACATTCGATGCCCATGGTCAGGTCTCATTGGAATTTGATGATCTGTACGTCCTTGAACCACTCTTTTTCTTTGTTCCATCACCAAGGCTCTCACAATTCCATACATGTCCGCATCTCCAGCTAAATGATCGGCTTCATAAAAACACCAATCTTTCCCTTCAATGGATTTTGTACTCCTCAAGTGAGTGAAACTAAGTCTATGCCCATACCGTTCAATCATTCCTACCAAATCATTGTCAGGATTTGCTCCGTATGAACCAGTACACATGGTGAATCCATTACTTGGAGAGTCCACCATGTTTAAAAAATCTGAAAGATCCTTTTCTGTGCTGATGATTCTTGGAAGTCCTAATAAAGGTCGTGGAGGATCATCAGGATGAATGGCCATCCGAATTCCTGCTTCTTCAGCAACAGGAATGATTTCTACTAAAAAATAGGCTAAGTTTTTTTTCAACTGTTCTGAATCAATGTTTTTATAGAGATCTAGAGCTGCCTGAACATCGTCTAGAGAATAACCAGTATCTGAACCTGGTAATCCTTTTAATATGGTATCAATCAATTCTTTAATATCTGATTCACTCATCTGGTTGAATGTTTCTCTTGCAATCTTTAATTCTTTTTCAGAATAAGATTCTTCTGCACCAGGACGTTTGAGAATGAAGAGATCAAAAGCTGCCAAGACGCTGAAGTCAAAATACAAAGCCGTGGAACCATCCTCAACCACATATTCAAGATTGGTTCTCGTCCAGTCCAGCACAGGCATGAAGTTATAACAAATTGTGTCAATCCCACACTTTCCAAGATTTCGAATCGTTTGCTTGTACGCCTCAATGTATGTTTGGAAATTTCCTGTCTGAGTTTTAATGTCTTCATGAAGAGCCACACTTTCAACAACAGACCATCTCAATCCCGTTTTTGTGGCGGCTTCCTTTGAATCGTTCCACTCAATCAAACGTTTCCGTTCTTCAATTGCTTCAACACTCCAAACTTTACCTATTTCAACCTCATGTAATGCGTTCACAATCCCCGTTGCTCCTGCTTGTCGTATATCTGTTATTGTGACTGGGTCATTTGGACCATACCAGCGCCATGTTTGTTCCAAGCTCATAATAGTGTCTTTCTTAAAATGGTTTAACAGTTTAATTCTGTAATATAATTTTTATTCTAAAAGAGATCAAACTACATTTTATGATTCTAGTTTGATCCATAACTTGATCAGACGACTGTATCAAAGGTCTACTTCATCATTTGACAAATTTTCATTGATAACTTCCAACCCTCTGTCCAGATGATTGGAAGTAAAAAAAGCATAGGCAATACGATCTTGAGATTCTAAGGCATCAATGATGTTTCCATGTTCACGAAAAGGGAGTTCTCTTCCACACCCTTTCTTTCCTACTTCCATAAATTTTTTAATTATAGGTTATATCATTCCATAGACTCCCTTAATGGTGTAATTTTCTGAAATGAGGAGCAACTCTTTATGAAATTGAAAATCTAATTTTTAAATCTCTTCGACGTCTCCAGAGAAATACATTTTTGCGTTGATCTGCATTAATTCCTCGATTTTTTCTAGCGTTATTATCTTGATCACTTCGTCATATATTCCAATCGCGATCAGTTTGCGGAATCTTTGAATGTCTTTGAAAGAATCTTCCAGGATTTTTAAAAGAGAAGAGATTCATTGCCGCATCAAAATGTCGATTCACTAAAACAGCACCCACTTTACTTTTAATTTGCACCACACCATAAGCTTTTAAAACTCCCAATGCTTCACGAGCCGTGTTTCGTGCATATGAAAATTTTTCTGCAATTTCCAGTTCAGAGGGTAAAGTCGCTCCTAATTGAAAATCATGCTGAATGATATAAGTCCTTAATTGTTGGACAAACTCATCCACGGCATTGTCTTTTTCAAGTTTTACATGGGTCTTTTTTAAAATGAATTTCTTTTTTTCTAATTTACTCAAAGTCATTCCAGTCGTTTATTATTTTGTTGGGGCAAATAAATATAAACGAAACTATAAGACTTATCAATAAATATATATTTTTATTATTTCCAAAATATAATCAATCAATTAACTAATAGCATTGTTTATCTGCTCAATAAATTACGAGCATTCTGATTCAACAAATACTTGCATTTTAAATATTATACAGTTAATTATTGAAAAACCAATCTCACAAAGCCAAACTAGATTGTGGTTGAGAATGAGACTTTTATCAATTTGAGACAGACCATTCTGAAATACGGTCTGTGGCTAGTATTTATTATAATTATTGGAGTGAAATAACCCGTTCATTCTAAAAACAATTTTAAGGAGCTAAAATGAATTTTGAAAATAAAACTGCCATCATTACAGGATCCAGTGGAATCGCACTGTCCACTGCCATTGCATTGGCAAAAGAAGGCGCTCAGGTCCATATAGCTGGAATCGACGAAGGGCACAACGCCGAGGCCAAAACCGCTGCTGTAAAATTGCCAATCACTGTCCACAAGGTTGATATTTCATATGAAGCTCAAGTAAAATTGTGGATTGATTCGATAGCTAGTCAAAGCGGAGGAATCGATATATTGATTAATTCAGCTGGGATTCAGACTTTTGGCAATATAGAAAGCACAGAAACAGCTGATTGGGATCGGGTGATGAATATTAATCTGAGATCCTGCTTCCTAACAGGACACTATGTTTATCCTCACATGAAAAAAAGAGGTGGTGGTTCCATCATTCATGTTTCTTCTGTTCAAGGGCACTCCAACCAAAATAATGTGCTTGCTTATGCAACATCAAAGGGAGCTCAACAAAGCCTGACCCGCGCGATGGCAGTAGATTGTGCAAAGGATAATATTCGTGTGAATTCAATCAGCCCTGGTTCCATACGAACTCCTCTCCTTGAATACAGTGCACAGCAACTTGCGAGTGAAGACAAGTCCGTAGAAGACATGATCGGTGAATTTGGTCAATCCCACCCCATCGGACGTGTCGGTTCACCTGATGAAGTAGCCGCTTTGATTTGTTTTCTGGTCGGCGAAAAAGGGGGGTTTTGTGTGGGTGCTGATTATTTAATTGATGGAGGATTGAGCGCACAATTGGGAGTTTAGTTTCAACATTTTTTGATATTCCTGAAGTCAAATAAATCATGTTACGCGGGGCATTGTGTGCTTCAAAGTAGATTTTGAAAAGATATCTTTGCTTCCTACGATCCTACTGGTTCGGCAGGCTGTGTGCAGCAGCAGTTGCCGCATGACTGTGAAAACGACACGCATGAACAATTTCCAGAATTGCCAAGTCAGTATCAATTTTTGGTTCACCTATAGACTAAGTGACTCTTATTATTAAAACCGTGCGGGATCATAACCGTAAGGTCAAAGGTTAAAATCCTTCCACCGCCACGATATTATCATTTTACATAGTGTTAAATTTATCTAAGAAAGCTTAATCGCCATTTTTTAATTTCCATTGTGATAAAAACTATTTAAGATATTAAATATTAACGAAAATAACCATTAACCAAAGGTATAAAACTTAGTTTAAGACCAGGAATTTTTAAGACCTCTCTTTTTTTCTTTTCTGACCAGTCACAATGTATTTTTACCTCCACCGGACCGGATAATATTTTGTTTTCAGTAAATCTTTTAATATGTTTTTCAACAAATGGATTTTTCAAATGAAACTCAAATGCTTCATAATTTTCAAAGACTTCCATCCATCTGTATGTTACTTCAAACTCATTTTCTGAAATCTTAGTTTGTGCGTGAAGTAGCATCCCATGTTCAGTCTCTCTAACCTTCTCGTCAGTTAAATTTGACATCTTCTCATATTCTATAACTTTTGATTTATAAACCTTCTCGTAAGCTTCTAAGAAAAAAAGAGACATAATAATTTCCTTTCTCGAAATAATGTTAGTAAGTTATACGGTTATTATCAAATTATATACATATTTTATTAATAACAGTCAAGATGTCAAGGGAGGTAGTCGAGAAAAAGGACGGTTATGAAATTGACATACGATGCTTCCATTCATACAAAAAGTAAGTTAACAAACCGAAATCTCCCATGTATAGATTGAATGGATATTATTTTTAGTTCTTGATGCTTGTTTTGTGGCCCCCGACTCTTTGTTATATTTATTATACGTTGCTGTTAGGTTGATAATAATTTAACTTAAAAAGTCTTGATTTATTTAATATTTTTTAACGTTGGTATGTTCAACAAGAGTTCTTGAGAAATTTCTTCAGGATTGAATAACAATGGGTAATAAGTTCCCTCCATTTTGTTGCCGATTGGAATGGGAGGATAGTTTTTGGTACCTGGAGAATTTACACTAACGAAATCCAGATTGGATATCACTCCATCGCCGAAGACATTGATCACAGTGGCTCTTCTTTGAACAGGAGATCGGTTTTCAAATGATCCATGCATCAAAACAGGATGATGGAAACTTGCATAACCTTCCTTCATGACAATCGGGACTTTTCTTTCAAAATCACGAATCTGATCTGACGTCAACAAAGATCGTACGGCATCCATTTCACCAGCAAGGTCAAGTTTGTCGATCAGCCCCCAACGATGGCTTCCTGGGACATAATGTACGCATCCATTCTCCTCATTGGAATCATCGAGGCCAATCCAGCAGGTGAGGTGATGCATGGGTTGGGTCCATGTCCAATAAGAAAAATCCTGGTGCCAGGAAACCACGCTTCCATGATTGGCAGGTTTGCAAAAAATTTGATCATGGAAAAAACGGAATCCATTCCCGAGTAATTGATAGGCCGGCATCACGAACGCTGGATTCCACAGTATGTCGTGAAAAGCTTTCCTGACTCTCCATGCTCCCAATGCATGAAAAAGAACTGTTTCAGGTATGGTTGATTCATTGGAATGGTATTCATAAAAAAACTCCCTTCCTTCATGCTCTGGAACAAACATCTCGCTCAACTCTCTCTGAAGTACCTCAATCTGATCATGATTGAGGACCTTGATGTCATGGATGAATCCATTTTCCTGGAAATCAAGCAGTTGGTCCTCGGACAAACAGTAGGAAATCCATTCCTCAATACTTTCGGGTTGCGGAAAGAGATCCGAGAGGGGGTGACTGCTCAGGCCTAAATCTTCACTCATGTTCTTAGTCTTTCATTTGGAATGGTTGTATTTGTTATCTTTCGTTAAAAACGTATTTCATCTCCGTGTAGGTTAATGAGACGATATATATAAAGCTTGATGCCCGTTTTAGGACCCACACACCTTCATCGATTCTTTCAGACCTTGCCTATACTCAGTCCTTCCTCTTCAAGAGGAGTTCATAATGACAGGCATCTTCAACTTCCATGAATTCCAAAGCTCTGATTCTAAATTAGCTCAGTCATGAAGTGAGCGACATTATATCGCTTAGTAGGAGACCGTTAAGGATACCAGTGGCAGTAGACGCTGTAATGTTGTACAGAACCACTCGATGCTCTTGTTCTCCTTTCCTGCCGCGTGAATTATCATAAACGGCTCAGACTCACGTCCAGTTCTATCCCAAATGGTGAACCTTCTCCATGCCATATACTGGCGTTGAAATTCCTGCCATACGAGCTTTGATTTGCAAGGATAAATGTTGCGAATAGAAGCGCGATTGCTGGAGATTTCCACCGTGAAACCACAAACCTGGCTGTTGGGTTGGCTTCCACATATTGCGTAGTTCGCCCTCCCAAGGGCCGGGATCGTATTTGGTCTTTGAACCTAAGCCCCAACATTGGCCAACTTTATCGGCCACGTCCTGCGATATCAAGCGACCAGCCCAGCCATTCATCGACCCATAGCCTGTGGCACAAACGATTAAATCTGCAGGCAATTCACTCCCGTCCGTCAAAATGACGCTATCTGCGGTGATGCGAGCGACACTGACCCTGCTTCTCAGCTTGATCTCGCCTTGAATGATCAAGTCAGAGGCCCCTACGTCAATGTAGTATCCAGAACCGCGACGCACGTATTTCATGTACAGGCCGGAAGCATCGTCGCCAAAATCGAGCAGAAACCCGGCCTCGGTGAGGCGTCTGTAAAAATCTGCATCTTGTTTCTGCATGGACTGAGAACTCTGTTGCTCAGAAATGTGCATCAATCCATAAGGGGTTGTGGCGGCTATCATGTCCACCTGCTCCATGCTAAGACCCGCTTCCAGCGAGTCCTCAGAATAACTGCTTCCGAGGAAAAGGGTCTCTGATCGAGCGACGAGCGTGGACGAACGCTGCAACATGGTTACATCGGCATCATTCTCCCAGAGATCAGCACAGATATCGTGGGCAGAGTTGTTGGAGCCTAATACGACACATTGTTTCCTCTTAAATTCCCGCCCTGTGGTATAGCGACTGGAGTGGATCAGCGTGCCCTTAAATGTATCTGCTCCCGGAATATCAGGCATTTTGGGCATGCCGGACATGCCCGTAGCCAGCACTAACTGCTTTGGTTGCAGCACAACTATTTCGCCCTTACGCTGGACTGTGACCTGCCATGTCCCTGTTTCGCCATTGTAGCTGGCCCCTTTACATTCGGTTGAGGACCAAAAATTCAACTCCATGATTTTGGTGTACACCTCCAACCAATCGCCCATTTTGTCTTTAGGGATGAAAACGGGCCAGTCGTCAGGATATGGCAGGTAAGGGAGATCGTTTTGCCACACTTGATCATGTAGACAGAGCGAATCATAACGATTGCGCCAGGAATCACCCGCCCGTTCGTTTTTTTCAACGATAATTGTCGGCACAGCCAATCGTCGCAGGCGAGCCGCCAGAGCGATACCGCCCTGCCCACCTCCAATGATGACACAATACGGCTGTTGGTTATAGCCCAGTTCCGACTCTTCCTGTTGGCGCAAGGTAAGCCAGTTTTTTCGATTCTTGGAGGCAACATGCTGAATTCCCAGTACTCGTTTTCGCCCTTTTTTCTCCTCAAACCCCTTTAGCTCTTGCATGGCCGTCAGCAAGGTCTGGCATAACCCCGCTTTTAATCGAATATGGCCTTGACCTCTGGCAGCCACTGTCTCAAAGGTAAACCAAGCTTCGGTCAAGTCTCCGTTGCTCTTAGCCTCTCCCTCTATGCGCCAGCCGCTCGGCTCGGCGTGCGCCACGGTCGTGGTCAACATGGCCTCAATATCGGCTTGGCCCTCAGCGGTTTTGATATTCCAAGTAAAGGCTATCAGATCTCGCCAATAGCTCTCTGAGGAAAACAACCCTACCGCCGCCGTAAAATCACCCTGTTCGAGCGTGGAACCAAAGAGTGTTAGCCAGTCGGTGATCTGTTGAGTTGGCTTGTTGATTGGTTTGCTCATAGCTTTTCCTCGTAAGAAATTGGTTGATCTGGGTCAATTCAAAACAGGCACAACTTTATACTAATTTATCAACGATTGATAGGTCAATACTTGAAAGTCTGCTTTGGGTTTTTCAAATTGCATAATGGACTGAGACATTAATATCCCAATAAATTCTTCTTGAGGATCAACCCAGTAATAGATAGTACTCATTTTATAAGGCAAATTGTCATTTCAACTGGTGTAGTAGCAGCGCTTGCAGGAACTGTATCTTCAGGATCAACAAATGGAACAGGAACTGTGGCAAGTTTTTATTGTCCAGCTTATTTAACTACAGATAGAACTAAACACTATGTGTCTAATTATGATAATCATTTGATTCTCCAGATTGATTAGTAAATGAATGAGAGATTTGTTTCAGCTTAAAATTAATAATTGTTATCACATAATATTAGTTAAATTATTATTTTCTGTGGGAAAACAGTAATTTCGTTGTTGCTCTTATGAAAACACAACAAGTCCAACTTAGGTTACATACTCAGCAATGAATTGCTTTACACTGGCTTGGTTAAGATGCAGGTGCCACAAAATAGTCTCCATTCTTACGAATAAACTCCTTTTCAAACCAGCTATTCTTCAATTCTATTAGAGTGATATTTTATTGTAGACTGTTTCTGACTGTGAAGAATTAGTAATGGTTACTCAATGCAGTTGATAGGGTTTAAACTTTTTTGTGTTTGACTTATACGTTATTGACATGATCGAGTTCATATATGTTGAACTACTCGGGTACAACAAATTATTGAATTAACCTGTACGCGCTTTCAACGCTGGCGTCATTATGAATAATCTCTGCCAACGCAGAAGTTATCCCCTCTATGTTAGAATGCCCCCAGATGTTTCGTCCCATGGTAATCCCTGCTGCCCCTACATCCATAGCATCATGAACCATTTCCAGAATTGCCAAGTCAGTATCAATTTTTGGTCCACCTAGGATCAAAACAGGAACAGAGCAATTATCCAGCACTTCTTTGAAGCTCCTTTTATCACCTGTGTAAAATGTTTTTACATAATCAGCACCAGTTTCACTGGCTACTCGCGCCGCAGCTGCAACTTTTTCAGGAGTTCTCATATCGGCTTTAGGCCATCCTCCTGGAATACTTTCTACCATCAACGGCAGTCCCCACTTTTGGCATTCTCCCGCTAAGCATACTGTATTCAGCACAGATTCTGTCCCGGAAAAACGTTTGAAGTAATCATCTTCCTTAGTACACCAAGGATATGCTTCTACTTTAATTCCATCTACTCCTAGTCTAATGGCCATTTCTACAATAGGAACGACCGTTTCTGGAGTCACATCAACACTAAGCCAGCAACCTCCATTACCTATCACTTCAGCAGCTATGGTGGTAGAACCGTAAGGAGTAAGAATCGCGTCGGCACCTGCATTAATAACGGTTTTAATTATATTATTTGAATCTTTTAATCCCGTTAGGGTATCAAATACCCTTGCATGGTCCATTGCAACTACTAATGCTCTGTTATTATCTCTAAAGAGTCGACGAGTACGAAGTGTTTGTTGTTTTATCACGGTGATGTTCTCCTATTAAAAAAGTTAGTTAAGTTACTTAATTAGTATTTTAAAAAAAGACTAATTGTCCAGGTTTATAATTCTTGTCTTACAAAATATTATTTTCCATAAGACATGTGGGTGGCAAAAAATATTCATTACTAGAATGAATTTCATTCAAAATATAGTAAAACGATTTAATGCGGTAAGATGACATTCAATGATTTTCATTATGATTTAATGTGTGATTGGGTAATTAACAACGATTGTACCAAACTTGTGGAATATGTAATTTACACATTACAGGTACCTAGCTACCACACACGCAAAACGTCTGATCTCATCAAGAGGTAAGCTTCTTATTAAAGCTACCAAGAATCATTCGCATTCGCTATCATCATTTTGATAATCTTAAATGAATTACTAGTCTAAACAAATTATTTAAAAGACAAAAATTTTATTGCATTTAGCATGTCAAGGTACAAGTACCCTCTGAAGATTAAATCATGGGCAAAATCAGTAATCCTATTTAATGATTCAAGGTATTCGTTGAATTTCAGGATCAGTGAACAAATCCTTCGCATCAACGCTACGTGTGCTGAATTCACTTACTACCGCACCCTGAGGACCTCCTTGAAACCAATGCCAGGTTAAAGGTGGAATCGTAAATTGGTCTCCAGGTTTGAGAACAATTTCGTGCCATACGGTGTAATGCTCTTTGCGGTGTTCTGGTGGTTTTGCTTTTGGTTTCTTTGTTGTTTCTCCTTTAACATAAAGATAGACGACACCCCATCTACATCGGAAAGTTTCCTGTTTCCCAATATAATCAAACTCTGGAATTGGCGGGTGAAAGTGCTGGGGGCATGTCTGCCTTGGCATTAGAACCAACTCTTTAGCACAATATTTTTCATCATTAAAATAAACAACCAAAGCAACCCCAGTTTGCTCGTATTCACCAAGACCTAGATCATTAATTTCAATTGTATCTTGTTCTTCAGTAGTCAATGCAATACCTGCTTTATCAAGATATTCGATGGCTACTTTTTGCCATTTTTTTACTTCTATTTTTGTCAATTCCATAATCAATATCTCCTCAAATTTGTTAATGGTAATTCAGTATTTCCAATAGAAAACTAACAAAATATTATGTTATAAAATAATTTAAATCTTGTTAATGTTTTAAAGATCTTCAAGGAGTACTTTTTCTGTGACTATTTGATCCTTTTCAAATGATAGTTTAGGAGTTATCCCTTCCTTAGAGAGAGATGAGTGGTATTCTTTGACTGCATTGAGAGAACTCAATTCACCTTCAATAACCGAGCGCATCAGGCTGACTAGTGTGACTGGAGACTCAGCTAAATTGATTTTCCTGCCAAAGAGGGCTACTCTGGCACCGTATTTTTCACTCTGCCGAACCAGTTCAAAAGTGTCCCTAATTGTTCCTTTACCTCCTCCAAGTACTCCTATAATCAGTTCCCCCGGGTGGTAGGAACACAACTCCTCCATCGCCCTTGGCCCATTGAAAGGTATTTTGAGAAATAGAGGGCTGTCTTGCCTTGTCAGACCTGCAAGGCAGCGAACGATACAGTCATTTATATATTCTGGGAGTTTGTCTTCAGAAATACCAATGTCAACCTGCGGATTGAACACCTCCAGGAAGTAGCGCATTCCAGTACCGGATAGCTCACTTAGGAAGCTTCTTAAACCCTCAAGGGATTCTATATCTTTTTCAATATCATTTGAAAAAGTGACGGAATAAAGCCCTAAATCTACCAGTGGAATTAGCCTGTCTAGGTGAAGAGTTCTAAAATTTCGAGCTGGATATTGCTGATATAGCGAATGACGAAGCCCCCAGATATCTGTAGTGTCGTTGTATCGAACTGCAGGAGATACAGGAGAATTTTCGAAAATACCTTCTTCTATCAAACTTTCTGCACCTGAAGCAGACATCAGCATCAAATCCACTAGACCACTTGAGACCATTTCACGCATCGCCTGCAAGTATTCTGGGTAAGACCTGGGGCGGGAAGCATCTTCAAGCTGAGGTCCTGTACAAAAAATACCACCTCCCATATCTGCATCCTTTGCATCAGCAATGATAAAATCAGCAGGTTTGTATTGACCTCGTCGTATTTTTTCAAGTTTGGTGTCTAGCGTTTTTTCCATTATATATCTTCCCTTGAGCTAATTTTAAATTTATAGTAATTCAATAATTTTGTTATTAAAGTCTAAATAATTTAATGTTCTTGAAGTTTTGCTTAAATCAGACTACTTTGTGGATAATTATGACGACACTTAATTCTGTCATTTAGGTATGAATCAGGGAAGGGACTCCTATAATTTATACTAAACAAGTACATTACTTTAATTAGACAATAAATATTTAGAGGCAATATAATCAATTGCATACTTAGAATAATTTATATATTGGATTATTTCAAACTAAAATCTACAAATTATTAACCAATTAAATCAATTGATGCCTTCTACTAACTCGCCCTTGATGATGGGTATTGATGCTGGAACAAGTCGTGTAAGAGCACTACTGTTTGAATTGGATGGGACATTGGTGGCAGAGGCAAGTGATGATCCTACAGTCAAATGTTCTAGGCCTGGTTGGGCCTCAACCGAGTCAGAAGATCTTTTTAAATCCTGTCTCAATGCCATCCGGTCAGTTGTAGCATTGGTGGATAAACCTGAACGGATACGTTCTGTTGCAGTTGCTAGTGTTGCAGAGGCAGGAGTTCCAATAGACGCAGTGGGAGATGCAGTATATCCAATAATTGCTTGGTATGATTGCAGAACACTACCTCAAGCGAATTGGCTCAAGCAACATATTGGTGAAGAAAGGCTTTACAGAATAACAGGGCTCAACATAAACCCTATTTTTGGACTCTGCAAACAACTGTGGATCCGTGAAAATGCTCCTGAAGCTTTCAGAAAGACTGTGCGTTGGTTAAATACTGCTGATTTTATAGCTTGGAAACTCTGCGGAGTCCCAGCTACCGATTATAGCCTCGCTTCACGAACTTTTGCACTGAACATTCAAAATCTAGAGTATGAGAATGAACTATTAAAGGAAGTTGGAATTCCTTGTAATTGGTATCAGACATTAGTTCCATCAGGAACTTTTCTAGGCAATGTACTTCCTGAAACTGCAAATATCACTGGTCTTTCATCAGACTGCAAAGTTTCATCTGGAGGACATGACCACTTAGTTGGCGCACTGATCGCTGGTGCAACAAATCAAGGAACACTTATAAATTCCATGGGTACTGCTGAAGCAGTGACATTGTTCTTGGACAAACCTATTTATGACAAAGCGGTCGGTTCCCATGGTTATGTACAGGGAGTTATTGTAGCAGATCGTCCCTATTATTATCATCTTGGCGGGCTTTTCACTTCTGGAGGTGCTGTCCAGTGGTTTCACAGACTTACAAAGCAACGCTATTCTCATGAAGAACTCATCAAAGACGCATGGGGACTTCCCCCAGGTGCAAACGGTGTTCTTTTCCTGCCGCAAATGCGTGTTGGATCACCACCAAATCCTGCCGAAATATCAAGAGGATCTTTTATTGGATTGGGTACTGACACTGACCATACTGTGCTCTATCGTTCCATGCTTGAAGGTATGGCCTTTGATGTAAAGATGATTGTGGAAGGAATAAGTCAACTTAAGAAAGCACCAGAAATTGAAAATATCCATTGTTTTGGTGGAGAAAGCCGGAACGATCTGCTGATGAAGATCAAGGCCTCAGTTTTAAACCGTGCTTTAACTAAAATGGATATGCCAGAAACTGTCAGTCTTGGAGCAGCCATTCTTGGAGGAATTGGAGCAGGAATATTCACTAATCTTCAGGAGGCCATTAATGGACTGCGATTCAATACTTATGAGATACTTCCACAGTCTGAATGGGTGGAACACTATCAAAAGTTTTATGATGATGTTTATTCTGATGCTTGGAAACAGATTAGGCCTCTACAGGAAAAGTTACTGAAAGCCTGTCCTCCAAATGATAATGATTCATAAAAGTGTAAACTAAAACAGATTAAAGACTAAATTGATACTTATCACAACTCAATTTAATGTTTGTTTCAAAATAATGTGCCACACAAATAATGTCATGAGATTTGGCTCATCTTAGCTTGAAGCTTAATATGGATAACATCTACTACTTTCGTTTTTATTTTAATGACTCTGGGGTAAAAAAAGTATGGCTAACTTGCCATCATGAGTAATTCTTCAGGAGATACAGTGCCTGTCTGATATAACTTTTGTATCGAAACTGCTGCGGCAAGGTTTCCTAGACAGGCACTATTATAAGCATCTTGTCCGCTTACTAATCCTATGCATATCCCCGCCAACATACTATCTCCAGCACCCACTGTGTCAATTTTTCCAGTTATCTTTATGCTTGGGATTTCTTTAATTACTCCATCATCCACAAGAATACAACCATTTATTCCACGAGTAATAAAGATTGTATTTTTTAACTTTTTGTAAAGTGTTTTTGCTGTCTTGATTACATTTTCCCTGGTGACGCCAGCGCCTTTAGGGGTGGTATTGTCGACCATACTCTCAGCAGTGAAGTCATTTAATTTAAGTATTGCACTTGGAAAATCGTCGCTATTATGACGACTATCAACTATAAAAAGTGTATCACAAAATTTGTTGATCAATATTAACAGCTTTTCTATAAATTCATCCACAAAAAGACTTCCTGCAATTTGCTGACTAATTATAACAATATCTTGATTTTGTAAATTATTTTCCAGGAGTGATAGCAAACAATTCAATGTCTCTGTATCCAGTTTGTTGAAATTGCCAAAGTCAATCCTATTAAGCTCATTCTTATCTTTATAAGGCTTCACATAAGATGGAGTATCCCAGCACTGTTCTTGTATTATCATTCCTTCAGAATTGACATTGAGTTCATTTAATTTTTGCATTAATTTCTCTCCCCATAGATCATTGCCTATGACTCCGAAAGCTAGCAAATCTTTACAACCTAAAGCATGTAAATTATTAACAATATTGCCTGCTCCTCCGAGACTGTATTCTTGTAGATCAATTGGCCAAGTAGATAACCCTGTCTCTAGGGATTTTTCTGAGGCAATCTCGTTTAAAAACCAGTAGACATCCAGACAAAAATCACCAATAACAGTAATTTTAGCTGTTTTAGCTTTACTTAGAATATTTTCAATAAGTTGTTTATTCAAATTATTTTCAGATCAAAATAATTTTTTCAGGAAGATATATGTTGCTTTACTACTTTTTTGTTTTTTTAATCATATTAAGCTATCACCACTATTTAAATTATCAAAGGTAACAAGAAAATAAATTCAGGACAGATGTTATTCTTTCAAAAAAGAACATTCAAACAACTTCTGATTCTAATGATGCTTTCAGGGTATTTAAAATGACCAACGTGAAGTTAATAATACTTCTTGAATTTATTATCCTAACGTTCAGCCACTATTATGGAATCTCGTCAGGCACGAATTTAAGTTCTTGAAATTTATGATTATTTACTCTGGAGAGAGGGAAAGAATTGCTTAATTATGGGAAAAATAAGTTGTCACCTAATAATCAATAAGTGTATTGGCTAAAATACATGTCAATAAATTAATACTATTCTAATTCATGTCATATTACCCTGCACCATAAG
>Ga0209660_1000784_pt1 | contig 17966 bp, 20 predicted proteins | sample SaaInlV_100m_DNA_2_FD_184659 | JGI IMG/M metagenome (GOLD analysis project Ga0209660, IMG submission 184659) | Marine microbial communities from expanding oxygen minimum zones in the Saanich Inlet - SI072_LV_100m_DNA (SPAdes) (version 2) | ecosystem: Environmental > Aquatic > Marine > Intertidal... | reverse complement strand
TGGTAAAATTTTACCTGTTGGATTATTTGGATAATTAAGAACAATCATTTTTGTATTTGAATTAATTATATTTTCAATTTGTTCAATTGATGGTTCCCAGTTTTTTTCTAGTGTTGTGTTTATTGTTCTAACCTTAATTCCTGCATTTAGTGCACAATCCTTGTATGCTGGCCATGCTGGCTCAATTACGATCATTTCATCCCCTGGATTTAGTAATGTGGTAATTGCTGTAAAAATTGAAAATCTTGCACCTGGACTAACAATTATGTTTTCTTGTGTAACATTCACGTTAAATTTTTTTGAAACATATTTTGCAAGTGAATCTCTAAAAATTGGCATTCCTTTTGCTTGACCATATTTGATAAATCCTTTCTCAAAAACTTCTGATAGAGATTTTTTTACAATATCTGGTGGTAAAAAGTCTGGTTCACCTACTTCCATGTGTATTATTTTCTTACCTTTTTGTTCAAGGGATTTTGCTTTTAAGAAAATTGAGAGATGTGTTTGTTTATTTTGTGATTGTACTTTTATTGATTCATTTAATAAAAAATTTAAAAATTTTGTTGATAATGTTTCGTCTAATTTTATTTCTTTGGATATTTGGATAACTTTTCCACGTAAATTTTCCTCTCTTTCTTCATCTGTAACACCTTTGCCGATATTTTTCTTAACTTCTCCAATCTCTTTTGCAATATCTGTTCTAGTTTTCAGTAACTTGATCATTTCTAATGTTACTGTATCCATTTTATTTCTAAGCTGATTGATGTCTGACATTTTTTTATAAAGTGGGCTTAATTGTGCCTGCCATTAGTGCGTGATCTGCTATAGTTAAGGCTACTAGTGAATCCACTACTGGTGGTGCTCGTGGCACTACGCACGGATCATGTCTTCCTTTTACTTGAAGTATTGTTTCTTTTTTATTTTTAATATCTACTGTACTTTGTTTTTGAGCAATTGATGATACTGGTTTGAATGCAATTCTCATTGTAATTGGCATTCCATTTGAAATTCCTCCTAAGATACCTCCTGAATTATTTGTCTTTGTAACAATTTTCCCTCTTTTCATTGTAAACAAATCATTATTTTCTGAACCAAATAATTCTGATCCTCTAAACCCTGAACCAAATTCTATTCCCTTTACTGAAGGAATTGAAAAAATTGCTTTACTCAAATCTGATTCTAATGAACCAAAAATTGGTTCTCCAAGTCCTACTGGTACATTTGTTGTAACTGATTCAATTATTCCTCCTAAAGAATCCCCTTTCTTTTTTGCATCTAATATTGATTCTCTCATACTTTTTGCTGTTTTTTCTTCAGGACATCTGACTTCATTTTTATAAATTAATTTAGACATTTTTTCATTGAATTCTTTTTCCATCTTTATTTTTCCAATTTGAGATGTAAATGAATTTGTTTTAATTCCTAATGTGACTTTGAGTAATTTTCTTGCAATTGCCCCTCCCATTACATGTGTTGCAGTTAATCTGCCTGAAAATCTTCCACCTCCTCGATGATCATTGTATTGATTATATTTTACCATTGCAGGATAATCTGAATGACCTGGTCTTAATTTTGTTTTTAAATTTTCATAATCTTTTGATTTTTGATCAGCATTCCAAATTAACATTGTAATTGGTGCACCTGTTGTAAATCCTCTAAACACACCTGAAACTATTTCGACAATGTCTCCTTCTTTTCTTTGGGTTGAGATTAAATTTTGACCTGGTTTTCTTTGATTTAGCATTTCTTGAATTTCTTTTTCATCTATCTCTAATCCTGCAGGACATCCATCTAACACTGCCCCAATTGATCTTCCATGACTTTCACCAAAACTTGTTAAAACAAGACGTTGGCCAATAGAACTTCCAGGCAACATATTACCTATGTTAAGTGATGTTTATAATTGTGATTCTGGACTCAATTATAGAACATTCATAGTAAATTAGGCACAAAAAGTACTGATTTTACTATGATTTATTTTTAGATTTTTTCTAGCGTTTTTCTGATTTTGAAAAAGAAACTAGAGAAGTTAATTTGAATGATCATTTAAACAAATCAAATTTCTTTTTACAATTTCTGCAAAATTTCTGTTTAGTTTTTTTACTTTCTTTACCTAAAAGTGTACCACACCTGTTACATTTTTCTTTAATCATTTTTTCTAATTTCCTGTAACATCTTCATATCTGAATTTTTGCCCCCAATCTATTCATTTCTTTAATGAAATCTGGATATGAAACTTGTACTGATTCTGGATCTGTTATGATACAATCTCCTACATATGTTCCAGCAATACAAAATGCCATGAATAATCTATGATCATTTTCTGAATTTAATTTTGCACCTGTAATATTTTTTGAAGATTCTAAAATTAATCCATCTTCTTTTTCTATAACACTAATTCCTAATTTTGGTAACTCTCTTGCAAGAATTGAAATTCTATCTGTTTCTTTTAATCTTGCATGTTTTACATTTACAATTTCAATTGGTTCTGATGATATTAATGCTAAAATTGAAAGTGGTGGTAAAAGATCTGGTGAATTTCTTAAATCAAATTTTCCGCCTTTTAATTTTTCAGGTGATTTAATTTTAATTTGATCTTCTTCAATTATTACTGATACTCCCATTTGTTCAAGAAAATCAATGAATGCTTCATCTCCTTGTGGTAAATTACCAATATTTCCTTTAACTATTACTTCATCTCCATTAAGAACCATTGATGATAACAGTAATGCTAAACTTGAAAAATCAATTGGTACTGTAAATGTGGTTTTTTTATAAATTTGTGGTGCTATATTGTATTTTTTATATGGAATTAATGTTTGAACTGAAACTCCAAATTTCCTCATTGTTGTAATTGTTGCATCCAAGTATGGTTTTGAAACTAAATCCCCTTCAATGGTTAAGTTAATTCCTTTTTTTGTTAAGGGGGCTGCAATTAACAATGATGAAATAAATTGACTAGATAAATTTCCTGGAATTGTTATATCTCCTCCTGTTATTTGTCCTTTAATTTTGATTGGTGGTTTTCCATCTATTGAGGAATATTGTGCCCCAATACTTGATAATGCATCTAACAATGGTTGCATTGGTCTTTTTTGAAGACTTGAATCTCCTGTCAAAATAATTTCTTCTGAAAACAAACTGGCTATCCCTATTGCAATTCTGATTGTTGTTCCTGAATTTTCAGTATTGATTTCAGGTACATTTGTGCCTATTTTTATCGACTCTTTTACGGTAATTGACGAATTATCCCTTTCAATGATTGCTCCGAATTTTTCACATGCTTCAATGGTTGCTTTTGTATCTGCTGATACCAAAATATTTTCAACTTTACTGTCATTACCTGCAAGTGATGCTAGAAAAATCCCTCTATGTGTATAACTTTTGTTTGAAGGACAACTAATCTCCCCTTTGATTTTTGATTTTTCTACTTTACAGTTCATGTACTTCTGCCTTTTTGTTGTTAATTTTTGAAATAATTATTCTTCCTTCTAATGATTCAAATATTTTTTTAATATTTTCTATGTTTTCTTTTTTTACAATTGCTGCAATTGATGGTCCATTTCCCGAAATTGATGCACCCAGTGCACCTTTCTCCATTAAAGATACAATAATTTTAGGATCTGAATCTAGAATTGCTGCAGTTGCTAATCCATTAATTGTCATGGATTGCCAATATTTTTTCTCTTTTGCTAATTCCCATGCATTATTAAAAATTGGTGATAATATTTTTAAATTTTTTAACTTTCCTCGTTTTCTATTTTTTGGAATAAAAATAACTGCCGTTAAATTTGATGGTATCTTTTGGAATTGTATTCTATTTCTTTTTGCATTATCTGTTACATTGAATCCTCCATAGTAACATGAACATGCATCATCATATGCTCCTGTAATACTTACTTTGGATTCAATTGATGCATCAACTCCTGCTAGTAGAATTTGTTTATCTGTCCATTTTGGTTTGAATATTTTTGCACATGCTAATGCAATAGCTGATGATATTGCACTTGAACTTTTTAACCCATAACCTGTTGGGATTTCCGAGTTTAGAGTAATTGCTATTTTATTTTTTTCTAAATCTTTTTTTGATACAATTTTCTCAATTGTTTTATTGATTAGGCGTGAACTTAGACTTTTGTTTTCTGATTGAATTGTAATTCCTTTACCTTTGGATGTCTCCATTACTACTTCGACTTTTAATGAAATTCCTAATGTTGCACCTTTTTTATTTGCAATTGCATTGACTAGTGAGACTGCGCCATTGACAGTTGCCTTTACTTTTGCCATCAAAATCCTCCTAACAGTGCTTTTTTCATTGCATTATAAGGTGCTTCGATTTTATGCCAAATTTCAAATGCTCTAGTTGCTTGTCCTAAAAGCATTTCATACCCATAGATTATTTCTGCATTTTTCTCTTTTGCTTTTTTAATAAAATCTGTATTCATTGGTGCATATACAATATCATACACAATTGTTTTTTCTTTCATCCCTTCAAATGAAATTGGACTTTTTTCATTTTTTAATCCAATGGATGTTGCATTAATGATTATATCATAATTTTCTAAATTATCCACATCTTCTATTTTTTTTACATTTGCACTTAGTCCAATTTTTTGTGCAAATTCAGATAAATTATTTGCATTTTCTATTGTTCTATTTGCAATGTCTATACTTTTTGCTTTCTCTTTTGCAATACCTGCAACAATTGCTCTTGCTGCTCCTCCTGCACCGATAAGTAATACTTTGCTATTTTGAATTGACACGTTTCTTTTTTTTAGAGGTTCCAAAAAACCATCCATATCTGTATTGTACCCTTTCAATACTCCGTCATTATTTACAACAGTATTAACTGCACCAATTATGCTACATGATTCATCTATTTTATCTAAATATTTCATCATTTCAATTTTGTGTGGTATGGTAATGTTAAAACCATTTATCTTAATTTTTTTGAGTCCTTCAATCCCTCCTTCTAATTCTCCTTTTGGAATTCTATACCCAATGTAAGACGAATCTAAATTTAATTCTCTAAATGCCGCACTGTGAATGTTTGGAGATAAAGAGTGATCAATAGGATCTCCAATTACTGCAAAACTTTTTCCCATATTATTTTCTTGAATAATATGATTGATTTAAACTCTCAATTTTTTATTTTTAAATTTATTATTTTTTTCACTTCATCTACACTAAATTGTCCTGGTGCGATGGCTTTTCCTAATGACACATAGGTATATGGACTTCCAAGATATAGGCACAAAATTCTAGATATTTTACCCAAATCCCCCATTGCAAATGAAATTAAATTATTTTTCCCTTTGTGATTGTACAGTTCTAACATTCTAGTTGAATCTTCTGTTGATTTTGCTGTACTGACAATTTTTACATTAGTTGAAAATTTACTCATTTGATTTATTTTATTTTTTAATTCTAAAGATTTTGGTGTTTTTTTAAAATCATGCCAAGAAACTAATAATTTTGTTTTCGTTGATTTTAGATATTTGAATAATTCTTTATTTTTATTTAATGTGTTGTACTCCACATCTAGTAAAAATGGATTATATTCTGCAATTAATTTTAGTATGGATATTCTTTCTTTTTCATTACCTGTAAATTTGCCTCCTTCTGTTTTTGGTCTTAATGTACAAACAACTTTGTTTAGATCTTTTTTTATTATTTCTAATGTTTTTGGAACTTGTTCAACTTTTAAAAAGTCTAATCTAACTTCTACATAATCTGATTTTTTTAATGCAACTTTTAATTTAATTTTCATTTTATTTGGAGAATTTTCTGCAATTGATACACAAGTTTTGTATTTCATTTTATTTTTCTAATATGTATTCGTCTGATACTTCCATTCCAAAATGTCTTCCCATTGCAGGTTTTGAATGTGCCATTACAATATCTCCTTTCTTTAGGTGTGTTACTGAGACTAGTTGTCCATTTGGTTTGACAAATCTAATAGTTTCTGCATCTTGTGCAATAATTCCGCCTATTTCATCTCCTACTGAAGCTTTAATCATTAACATTGGTCTTCTTTCAATTTTTGCTCTTCCTACAGTTGCTCTTCTTGCTTTTCCTTTAGAATTTAAAATCAATACCTCAGATCCTGTTTCTACTTCTGAAAGATAACTTGTTGTACCATCTGGTGATAATGTATAACAATGAACTGCTCCTGCATTTACTCTAAATGGCCTTGGTGATGTAAATGATGATCCAACTGATTCATTATGAACAAGAAACAAGAAATTTGACCTACTTCCAATTAACATTCCTTCCCCTTTATGCAATATTGATGCTGTATCTACACATACTCGTTCTCCATCTCCTACTTCTTTAATTTCAATAATTTTAGCAGGCTTCATCTCAAAACTTCTAGTTCCAAGATACACCATTGCTTCTCTTACTTCATTTATTGATGATGTGCTAAATATCACTCCGTCCACTCCAACTTCTAAAATTGAGAACATTTTTCTTACTTCTTCTGGAGTTCTTGCAATTGCAAAAATTTTAGTATGTATTTTGTGCAGTTTTGCAATTATATTTTCTAATGGAATTATTTTCCAATCTTTTACTTCTATTATTACAAAGTCTAATCCTTTTTTGGAAATTGTTAACACATCTTCAATATCTGAATTTGATAATACTTCAAATTTAATTCCAACTTTTTTGCCTTTTGGTTTTAATGATTTTTCTTTTTCTAATACTACATAATTTGAAGAACTTGATGTGGAAATTGTTTGCAATTTTGTTTTTTTCTTACCTAGTTTTTTTGGATCCAAGTATACTGTCTTAATCCCTTCATCTTCTAATTGGGGCAAAAATTTTGTTAATTGTCCTTGATTTACTTTTGGTAAAATAATTAATTCTCTTGTTTTACTCAATTCTTTTCATTGCTTCCTTTGCTGTTCCTTTTTTGAAAATAATCTCTGCTAATGCTTCGACAATTTTTTCAGGTGCTTTATGTGCAAAGATGTTTCTACCGTATGTCACTCCTTTAGCTCCTGCAGTTATGGCATCTTCTGTCATTTGAAGAATATCTAAATCTGTTTTTGCTTTAGGTCCGCCTGCAATAACAATTGGAACTGGTGTACTTTTTACAATTTTTGCAAATGAGTCTATATCTCCTGTGTATAATGTCTTAACAATATCTGCGCCACATTCTGCACCTATTCTTGCAACATGTCCAACTATTTCAGGATCATGTGGGTTTGTAATGTTCTCGCCCCTTGGATACATCATTGCTAAAAGTGGCATTCCCCATCTATGACATTGATCTGCTGTCATTCCAAGTTGCTCTAGCATTTCTGGCTCTTCTTTTCCTCCAATATTGATGTGAAGTGAAATTCCATCAGCCCCTAATGCAACGGCTTCTTTGACTGTACCTGTTAACATTTTTCGATTAGGTGATAATGAAAGTGATGTACTGCTTGAGAAATGAACTAAAGTTCCGATTTTTGGTGGTTTTGGTAATGATTTGAGAATACCTTTGTTAATTATAACACTAGTAAGTCCATGACCTTCGCATTTGTAAATTGTATCTGCTGGATCTTCAAGACCTTCAATAGGACCATTTGAAATACCATGATCCATTGGAATACAAAGCATTTTTCCTTTTCGCATAATTCGATTTAATCTAATTTGATTTCCTGATACCATGTTTTGTTTTGTTCTTTGAGCCCTACTTAAAAATAACGTGCATTGTGTGCTTGAATTCATTTGAAATTAAGCATAAATTCTTCATTTATTTTTAATCTATACTTTCTATCAAGAATTAAATAGAAATTCTAAAGGACGATTAATAATTGAGTCAGACTACTGAGCAAATACAAAAAAGTGATATCAAAGATATTTTAGAAAATTCTCTAAAGGGCGTTAGACCTGGACCTGATGATATTCTGAGACTTTTAGAATCTAATGATGTTCATTTAATGGGATTAGTGTCTGGATATTTAACAAAAAAACAGTTTGGCAATAAAGCATCTTTTGTAAATAATATAATTTTGAATTACACTAACGTCTGTATCACTGATTGTAAATTTTGTGCATTTTATAGATCTCCTGGTGCTGAGGACTCTTACACTTTATCTCTTGATGAAATTGAAACTCGCGTAAAAACATCTTGTGATATGTTTAAGATTCGTCAAGTTTTGATTCAGGGTGGACATAATCCAAATTTAAAAATTGAATATTATGAAGATGCATTCAAAATGATTCGTGAAAAATTTCCTACTGTTGGTGTTCATGGGTTATCTACATCTGAAATTGATATGATTGCACGAGTCGAAAAATCCTCTACCAAAGAAATTTTGTCTCGGTTAAAAGATGCTGGTTTACAATCTATTCCTGGCGCTGGTGCTGAAATTTTAACTGATTCTGTTAAAGACATTATCAGTCCAAAGAAAATTTCTAGCAATGATTGGATTAGAATTATGGATGAAGCACACTCTCTTGGAATTCCAGGTTCTGCAACTATGATGTATGGGCACGTGGAAAATAATAATGATATTGTTGAGCATTTTTCTAAAATTGTAAAACTACAAGAAAAGACTAATGGCTTTATGGCATTTATCCCGTGGAATTTTGAGCCAAATAATACATTGATGCAAGAAGAAGGTATTGTTGAATATGGTACTGGTGGAATTCAACTTTTGAAAATGATTGCAATATCTAGACTTACTTTGAATGGATTAATCCCACACATTCAATCTTCATGGTTGACTAATGGTGTGGGAATGGCTCAACTTGCTTTACAATATGGGGCTGATGATTTTGGTGGAACTCTCATTGGTGAGGAAGTGGTTTCATGTACTGGTGCACGTTCAACTGAATTAACTGATAAAATTATTGTTGATGCAATCCATCAAATTGGCTATCAAGTTGAAGAGCGAGATAATTTCTATAACCCTATTCGTGTTTTATAATCCGTAATCAGACCATTTAGAATCAACAAGATTTTTTGTTTTATCATCAACTTTTACTTGTTGTTGAATTTCTCTCATGTATCCTTCTTCTCTTGTTTTTTGAGTTGCATCTATTCCCATTTTAGATCCTAAATTTACTAATGGAGATGCTGGATCTAATGTATCTGTAGGTGTGTTGTTGATAATTATTGTATCCCTTGCAGCATCAGACCTTGTAGTGATGGCCCATATTACATCATCCATATCATGTACGTTGATATCTTCATCTACTACCACAAACATCTTTGTAAGTGAAAGTTGTCCCATTCCCCACAACCCCATCATGACTTTTTTTGCTTGACCTGGATATCTTTTCTTAATTGAGATAACTGCAAAACCTTGAAACCATCCTGCAGCTGGCATGCTAAAATCTACTACTTCTGGATGGAACATCTGAACAAGTGGTAAAAATGAACGTTCAATGACTTTGCCAATATATGCATCTTCAAGAATTGGTTTACCTACTACTGTTGTGAGATAAACTGGATTCTTTCTTCTCATAATTCCTGTTAATGTAAATGTTGGATATGGCTCAACTGGAGTGTAATATCCTGTGTGATCTCCAAATGGTCCTTCATCTCTAATGTCTTCTGGATCAACATATCCTTCTAAAACAATTTCTGCATTTGCTGGAACTTCTAAATCAATTGTTTTACATTTGACTGTCTTGATTCCTTCTTTTCTTGTAATTCCTGCAAATAGATATTTGTCTAATCCTTCTGGAACTGGTGCTATTGATGAAAATACTGTTGCAGGTTCTCCTCCAATAATTATTGCAGTTGGTATTTTTTCTCCTTTATCTTTTGAGATATCTGCATGATTTGCACCTCGCTTGTGTTTTTGCCAATGCATAGATGCATGTGTTTTATCTATAATCTGCATTCTAAAAACACCTAAATTTCTAACTCCTGTTTCTGGATGTTTTGTTGCAACTAATCCTAATGTTATGAATCGCTCTGCATCATCAGGCCATGATTTTATTATTGGTAAATCATCAAAAGATGCATCAGTTGATGTTACCTCTGTAACTAATCCTTTTGATTCTAATTTGGGAAATGATGCTGTCATTTTAGAAAGTTCTGGAAGTTTTTTAATTTTATTTAATAACCCTGATGGCATATCCATCTTTGTCATATCTGTAATACGTTGTCCAATTTCTGTAAAGTCTGTCATTCCCAATCCTATCTCTAATCTTTTCATTGAACCAAATGCATTTCCTAAAACTGGAATACTGTGTCCTTTTACATTTTCAAAAAGTATTGCTGAACCATTGGAGTACATTTCTCTTCGTAAAATTTCTGCAATCTCTAAATCCGTATCTACTTCTGTTTTAACTCGTTTTAATTCACCTTGTTTTTCAAGTTCTGCGATGAATTCTTGAGTATCCTGAATTGGCATATTCAACGTTTTTCTAAATCAGGTATAAGCTTAACTGGATTTTTTTAATTTCTACATTGGTGGTAATTCTGTTTTTTTATCATGTCCGCCAGACCCAAATTTACAGTAAAAGCACATTTGTGATTCCATGTATTTTAACTGCACAATTTTGATTGCACCTAACTTTAATGCAATTTTTGTCAAAATTCTGTATTTTAATGGCATTGCTGGAATTACTTCATCTAAATACACTCTGTAATGATCTGGACAGAACTTTAGTGTAACTTTAGATGGCTCTTTTCCTTTTTCATTTACTTGTTTTGTGAAATTGATCTGCTCTCTAATGTATTCGTGTTTTGGACATGGACAATTTCGTCCTTCTGGATGTTTGTATGCTGGTGTATTTTTCCAATCAAAATCTGGGTATTCTTTCTCAAAATCATCCATAATACTTTGTAACTAAATTTAACATATAAAATTGATCATATTTTCACATAGTAATCAAACCAAATCTAAATAAACCCCGAATCGGGCATGCAAATTAATGGCAACTGCTAAAAAACAAACAAAGCAAGATCTTGAAAACAAGATTGCCGAATTAGAAGCAAAATTAGTTAAATTGTCTGATCAGCTACAATCAAAACCAGCAGAAACTAAACCTGCTAATGCTGAAACAGCAAAACCAAAACCAACTTTACCTAAAGGTACTGCACCAAAACCGGCAGAAACTAAACCTGCTGAGACTGCAAAACCAAAAGGTACACTTCCAAAAGGATTTGGTGAAACTAAGGACGCTCCAAAACCTGCTGAGACTAAACCAGCAAAACCAAAAGGCACACTTCCAAAAGGATTTGAAGTAAAAGAAGCTCCAAAACCCGCAGAAACTAAACCTGCTGAAATCAAAACAGCTCCTGCAACTTTGCAAGATGCATTAGAAAATGCATACATGAATGCTCCAATGACTGATTTTCATCAGTATAGAGCAAAAGTTACTGGATACACACCAGCACCTAATCGATACTTTGTAAGAGGTACTGCTCCTGTAGGTAAAATTCCAACCAAAAATTGGAATGACCAAAAAGCAACTGTAACTGGTTATACACAACCATCAAACCAATACTTTGCAACAAGAGCAAGACTTGCATATCATCCAGCTGATAAACGATTTGGAACATTTAGTGGTGTGGCAATGACTGTTGAGGGTGTTGCACTAAAAGCAACAACTACAGAAGCTTCAAAACCTGCTGAGACTGCAAAACCAAAAGGTACACTTCCAAAAGGATTTGAAGATGCACCTAAAATCGAAGCACCAAAAGCTTCCAAAGGCACACTTCCAAAAGGTTTCTAATTCAAAAACATCTTTTATTTTATATTTTTAATAGTAATACTATTCTTTGATGTTGTTTTAGTTTAGATGTGCCTCCAAAAACTCACTGCCCTAATTGCCAAGAAAATGAATGGCTTGAAAATAATGAATTGAGCTATCTTCCTCAAGTTGTTCAACTAGATGATGGAAAATATGTTGCAGATGTTGAAAATGGAATTCATGTGAGGCTGTGGAGATGCAACAATTGTATGTATGTGATGCAATTTTGGGAACCTGATTAAATTTTCTATATGTCTGATAATGTAAGATTTTCATTAATTTAATAAAATAGATCTATTTTTTTTAATTTAATTAAATTATTTTTATGATTATAAACAAAATGTACATAAACTATGATATTATTAGTTATTTGAATGGCAGCAAAACGTAAAACTAATACAAAAAAAGACGATAATACAAAAAAAGATCTAGAAGAGAAAATTGCACAATTAGAGGAAAAATTAACAAAATTATCCCAGCAATTAGATTCTCCTTCTACATCTAAATCTGATGAAGCTCCAAAGCCAGCTGAAACAGCAAAACCAAAACCAACTTTACCTAAAGGTACTGCACCAAAACCGGCAGAAACTAAACCTGCTGAGACTGCAAAACCAAAAGGTACACTTCCAAAAGGATTTGGTGAAACTAAGGACGCTCCAAAACCTGCTGAGACTAAACCAGCAAAACCAAAAGGCACACTTCCAAAAGGATTTGAAGTAAAAGAAGCTCCAAAACCCGCAGAAACTAAACCTGCTGAAATCAAAACAGCTCCTGCAACTTTGCAAGATGCATTAGAAAATGCATACATGAATGCTCCAATGACTGATTTTCATCAGTATAGAGCAAAAGTTACTGGATACACACCAGCACCTAATCGATACTTTGTAAGAGGTACTGCTCCTGTAGGTAAAATTCCAACCAAAAATTGGAATGACCAAAAAGCAACTGTAACTGGTTATACACAACCATCAAACCAATACTTTGCAACAAGAGCAAGACTTGCATATCATCCAGCTGATAAACGATTTGGAACATTTAGTGGTGTGGCAATGACTGTTGAGGGTGTTGCACTAAAAGCAACAACTACAGAAGCTTCAAAACCAGCAAAACCAAAAGGCACATTGCCAAAAGGATTTGAAGATGCACCTAAAATCGATGCACCACAAAATGATACCAGTGATGGTAAATCCAAACAAGACAAGTTATCTGAATACGAAGATGATTATCTGAAAAGATTGGAACAACAAAAAATTGATGATGCAAAAGCAGCAGCAGAAGCCGCAACAGCAGAAGCTGCAGCAAAAGTATCTGCAAATAAAAAAGGTGGTGCATTACCAAAAGGATTTGAAGCAAAAGCTACACCAGAACCTGCTAAAAAATCTAAAGGAACATTACCAAAAGGTTTCTAACCTTTTCTTTTTATTTTTATTTTGTAAATTTTTTATTTTGTAAAATCTTCTAACACTTGTTTTGCATGACCTTTTGCTTTTACTTTGGAATAAATTTTAAAAATTTTACCTTTCTCATTTACTAAAAATGTACTTCTGACCACTCCCATGTATTCTCGTCCCATGAATTTTTTCATACTCCAAACATCAAATGCTTTTGATACTTCTTTTTCAGTATCTGCTAGTAGGACATATTTGATTCCCATTTTTTCACAGAATTTTTTATGAGAATCTACATCATCTGGACTAATACCAATAATTTCAATATCTTTATTTTGGAATTTTTTATAATCTGTTGAAAATTCATCTGCTTGTGTTGAACATCCTGGGGTGAAGTCTTTTGGATAAAAGTAAATGACGTGTTTCTTTCCTTTGAAATCAGTTGATTTCACTTTATTTCCGTTTGCATCATTTATTGTAAATTTTGGAACACTATCTCCTTCATTGAGCATATTTTTATGGATAAATTATTCTATAAATATGAAATCATCTTTTGATGTTTGTATCTGTAGTTATTTTATGATCTAATGATAATCCCATGTTTTATATTGAAATCTCTGACGGATTGCTTTATGGTTAATACTAGAGCATGGCTTGCTGAAGCAATTGCAACATTTGCACTAGTATTCTTTGGTCCATTATCTGTAATTCTAGCAGTTGTTGTTTTCGGTGATGGAACATTATCTACAGAAGCAATCATTATGATATCTTTGGGTCACGGTGGTGCAATTGCATTAATGGTATATGCATTTGGTCACGTTTCAGGGGCTCACATTAATCCTGCAGTAACAATTCCTATGATGATTACCAAAAGAATTGGTGTTAAAGATGGAATTGGATATATTCTATTTCAAATAATTGGTGCAGTTATTGCAACTGCAACATTAGCTGTATTATTCCCAGAACTTGGAAAACAAGTTCTCTGGGGTGCTCACGGTGGACCTAGCGACATATTGGGTGGAAGTGTCATATCTGCTGTAGTCTTAGAAATAATTTTCACATTCTTCCTAGTAACTGTAATCTTTATGACTGCTGTACATAAAAAAGCACCAAAGAGTGTTTACGGTGCGGCAATTGGTGGTATGGTTTTCTTGTTACACTTAATCGGAGTACCTTTAACTGGTGCATCTATGAATCCTGCAAGATCATTCTCTCCTGCATTAATTTCAGGTGATGTTGGTTTATGGGAAGTCCAATGGATATATTGGATTGGCCCAATTATTGGTGGTATTATTGCAGGTGTCCTGATGACTTACATTTACGTAAATAAATCTGAAAAAGAAGAATAATTTTTCAAATACCAACGTTTTTAAAAATTCAAGATAGTTTTTTTCATTATGTCTTTTACCCATGATTTACTTGATGTGTTTACTGTTGAATCTGATAAACTAGAAAATCTTGTCAATGTTGTAAATCCTGATGAATCATTACCTGTTGATCAAATCATTAAACTATACTATCAAATCACAAATGTTTCTTCTATGATTACCGTTATGAGACAACAAATTGATCAAACCCATGACACTGCTCTTAAAAAAATTCTAAACACTGAGAAATTCATCTCTGAGAAATTCAATTCCACCATTCATCCAAAAATTATGCAAAGTATTGCCAATTCTATATCTGAAATTACTGGCAATCTGCAATCCCTTAACTCTGAGCAAAAATCTGCCAAAGCCATTGAAACTGAGGCTAAATTATATGAGAAATTACGTGAAATAATGAGTACTCAAGAATTTGTTAAACAATATGATGCGAGTTTATCTGATGATTGAAGATATTGCAAAAAATATTATTAATCTAAAACAGGAATTCTCTAAAGTATATTCTGGAACTAGTCATATTCAAGAAGTAATCCCGTTATCTTCTTCTGATTTATTTCCAATTGATGAGCAACATCTCAAACTATTACACCAATTTGCAAAAAATAATCCCATCTATTACAATTCATACAACCAAGAAATTATGAATATTTCATGTATTGTGTATGAGGGTGACATTAACAAATATTGGCTCAATAGTATTCAGTATGGTTCAAGTCATGCACCTTTTTCTCCAACGTGGATTCTATCTGCATATGTGAATGCTTTACTTGCAAAAAATATTGGATGTACAGAAATAATTGATATTGGTTCGGGGGATGGTAGAATTGCATATTGTGGAACAATTCTGAATTTAAAATCATACAGCATAGAAATTGATGAGATGTTAGTTGATTTACAAAAATCTTTAATTGACATTTTAGATTTTCATCCATTTTGTTCTGATGCTGTAAAGTTTGATTACTCTTCATTACAATTAAACAAACCTGCTTTTTTTATTGGTGGTTTGGCACAGATGGGTGGATTGGAATTGGCATCTGGAGTATTAAAAAAAGTTAATAGTATTTTACAAAATGTTTATTGGATTTTTGCCGGAACTCTTTCTCAAAAATATGCTCCAGATCCAAAAAACTATGCAGGATGGGGAACGTTGATGGATAACCATAACCTCAAACATATTCAAACCATCACACTTCCTACTGTTTGGACATTTCATGAAACTGATGATACTCCGTATGTCTTTACAAAATCTTTCTAAATGATATTTTTAAAATAATTTGTGATTTTACAATGAATATTTTCCGTGTTCTCTTTGTTTTTTAATTACAGTTAAAGTGGTTTTTAACCCCTCTTTATCTAATTTATAATCGATTAATATTGATAAATCGATATCTGTACCTAATACAGATCGATATAATATCGATATTTAAATAGATGTTCTCCTCCATTAATCTATGGTGTTATTGTTACTTGGCTAAAAATCCTGAAAAATTTATCAAATTTGATAAAAACAATCCTTTCATTGAATTTACTAAAAACAGTAGGGAATTTCGATGTGTTGAATGTGATAAAGACATTAAAAATGAAAGTGGTGCAATAGTACATTCAACTAGAATTCATAAGATGAATCTTGATGGCACTCCATCAAAGTCAAAGCCCAAAAAAAATAATCCTACATCAAAAATTGTTGATTCTACATCTGAATCTAATCTTGAGGATGATGATTCTGTCCGTGATCTTGTAATGCGGATGAATGCAACTGATGATGCAAAATCTGCTGCAAAAATCATCAAAGATATTCCATTAATGTACACCTACTACATGCTAAAGGACAAAAGAATTCTTCATCCTAATTGGTCTTTACATGAGTTTTTACGAGAAGCTGCATACATGTATGCTGATAGATATGGTGTAATTCAGAATTTTTATCAAGATACTCAATTACTTGATAAGGGTGCTCAACGTAATATGGAATTAATTCAACAACGTTGGGATGAATATGACCAGGATCATCTCTCTGATTCTACTTGAAAACGCATGTTCATATTTGAATTTTTTAATCTCATCTTTTTGATATCTAATTCGGAAGATAAAATAGGCATTACTTTTCATTAATTTTTGGACACGTGGCTCAGCTTGGATAGAGCAAGCGCTTGCGGAGTGCTAGGTCGTCGGTTCAAATCCGATCGTGCCCGCTTTATTTTATAATTCAATTAAATCTATTTTATTCTTAAATAATATTATATTTAGAAAGTAATAATGAGTCGTGAAAATTTTGATGCCTTAATTCTAGTTAAAGATATCATGTCTAAAGCAATAATTTCTGTAAACACTGAGACTACTGTCTTTCAGATAGCAAAAATGATGGAACAAAGTGGTATTGGTGCAATTCTTGTAAAGAAAAATAGTAATCTTGCAGGTATTATTACTGATAGAGATTTTGCAACAAAAATTGCATCTGATAGACTTTCATTTGATACGCCAGTAGAAAAAGTAATGTCTTCTCCACTAATCACAATAAATCATGATGAATCAATTTCTGCTGCAGCCAAAAGAATGACTAGTAAAAAAATTAGAAAACTTGCAGTTACTGATAATGGTGATGTCGTTGGGCTGATAACATCAACTGATTTAGTCACTCAACTTACTAAATAACTAGAATGTTTTTGTTTTTCTAAGAAACACTGTTACTGATATCATATAACATGTAGTTGCAATAACTTCTGAAATTATTGATGCAAGATATGGCTCGATACCTATCTCTAAAAAGTAATACAAACTTGGCCATCTTATTCCCAGATATATCACCTCACCAATACCAAATGATGAAATCAAAGTTAGTAATTCTTTTTTTATTAATTTTGATGACATTGTTTTGTATCTTTTTTTATTATCTAGATAAAACAAACTTGAAAATAATCCAAAATAGATTACATATCCAACAACTATTGTTATTGTTGTAGTTAGATAATTGTCATACTCTGTTAATAGTTGAGCAGCTACTGCTGATAATGATGCAGATGCTATAAAACAAATTATAAAATTTCTATTGATTTGTAATAATTGCTTATTTAATTTCATGATTTTTCTGATATTTGTTGGCTGATATTTTACCTTAATTAATACTCAAAACTTGAAAATAATTTTTATTTCTTTTTCTTTGACATGATTCAAAATATATCACTTGTTAAAAAAATGGTTGAGCACAATGATCTAGATGTCCGCAAATGTCGTTTTACTAGTTATGAAATACCCTACATCTAATACTCCTACAACTAGCCCTATGATCTTCGTGCTAACCATGTAATACTGTATGTTAAAGTTACATTTAAGAAAATTGTTTTTTATACAATTAGGATATGATTGTGAAAAAACGATGTGAGTGGGTAAAAGATGATCTTAACATTACTTATCATGATAAAGAATGGGGTGTCCCTCAACATAATGATAAGAAATTATTTGAATTTTTAATTTTAGAGGGTGCTCAAGCTGG
>Ga0209660_1000776_pt1 | contig 18122 bp, 7 predicted proteins | sample SaaInlV_100m_DNA_2_FD_184659 | JGI IMG/M metagenome (GOLD analysis project Ga0209660, IMG submission 184659) | Marine microbial communities from expanding oxygen minimum zones in the Saanich Inlet - SI072_LV_100m_DNA (SPAdes) (version 2) | ecosystem: Environmental > Aquatic > Marine > Intertidal... | reverse complement strand
GTTCTGACAAGCATCTATAATGTGCTGAAACATGATAGACGTTGCTCCGTCGTGGTGTTTTATCTCTTGAACTTTTGAGGCTACAGGTTCGACTTCACCTGCAGGCATATAACCTAGCCGGTCATCGTTTTAATACGTCTGCTCGCTACAAAAGCTCCAGCACAAATCCAAAGGTCTATATTCATCAGTGGAACTACTTTTGCGTAAAGAGGAATACCCCCTTGCGGTTGGAGATTAGGATATCGGTCTTCTTATCGCCGTTAAAATCCTCAGTCACGAACTGCGCTCCGACGCCGGACTGGTCGTCGATGAGCGTAGGTACCAGTTCGGGGGGTGAACCCTTCTTGAGCTGGATGTCAAACCAGTAAAGTTGACTGGGATCACCAGCCTTCTCTGGACGAAAGCCATGGGCGAAGAAGCGGCGACCGGTGACAAGATCCAGGCGACCGTCGCCGTTGAGGTCGACCATGTTGGCGGAGTGGGTCTCGTGAATAAGGCCCTTGTGCATCGTGGTGGTCTCGAACTTGTTGGCCTTGACCTGGCGACACCAAAAGATTCCTGTACCGTGGGCGGAAGTGCAGAGGATATCGCGGAGTCCGTCTCCATCGGCATCCAGCGTGTACATGTCAGCCACCCCACCCTTGATGATATCGCTCTTGTGAAATGTCCAAATGCCATCATGCTTGCGCCCGTTTTCGGGTTGTTCCCACCAACCACCGTAGGTCAAGATATCCTTGCGACCGTCACCATTGACATCGGCTGCACCGAGACCGTGGGCAAACTTGTGGGCTGGCCAACCACGGGGAAAGATACTGTTGGGAAAGCGATCGGAGACGTTGTTGACCTTCCACTCCTCGTTGACCGACTTGGCGTCGGGCACGCCGACCCAGGCAATATGCTCCTCAACACCCATTAGGAAAACCTTTTGTCCGTCCTCAAAAAGGTCCGTATAGAGTCGAGTCTCATTGCCGGTACCCTTGAAGGCGATGCGCTCCTTCCAGTGCCCCTCGGCGCCCTTGGGATTCTCGTACCACTTGGCGGGTTTACCGTGAAAAGGAATTACCATGACATCAACCCAGCCGTCACGATTGAAATCGTCAGGATAGACAGCAAAAGCCTCGGTGTAACCTCCGCGGTTGGGTTTGCGGGGCTTGCGAATCTCGTGAGCCTTCCAGTCCGGGGCCTGATACCAGAAGTCCCCAACCAAGATATCGTTACTTCCATCCTTGTTTACATCTCCATAACCGACACCTTCAGAGCGGAATAGTGTATCGACAACCGTCTTGCGAAATTGTGGCGCCGATTGAACAGGCGGCCCCACCAATGAGAAAGTCATTATAATAAGGAGAGTTGATTTCATACAGGAAACTCAAATATAGTCTCCCGTAAAAGCAACATCTTTTGCTCTTGCCTCTGCTTTCAGTCATCAAACAATAACTTTTCATGAAATCCCTAAGTCTGTTCACCATCCCACTTTTGTTCTGCCTTCCCTGCATAGCCCAAGAAACAAGCATTACGAAAAAACCATTTGTATTCCCGGAAAATTTCGCACTAACGCTCGGCAATGCAGAAAAAGGTTCATCTACGACTGAGTTGAAGGCATCTTGGAGTGCCATTCCTGAGGCAATTCTCTACGAGATAGAACTCGCGGAGTTGTACGTTGAATCAGTATTTCCAACGGCAACAGCACTGACATTCACGGGCAATTCCATAACCGGAATAGGATCCGGTGACAAAAGCGGAGGATTGGGTGCCGGTTTCCATCTTCAAATCTCGGGTACGAAAAACGGAAATGACGGAACCTACATTGTTGCAAGGGAAGGTCTCCTTGAAAACAGTCTAACCTTGATCAACACGACCTTCAAAACGGAAACGGTAGACTCTACCAAAGTCAGAATACTTCGAATTGATCCAGTCCAATGGAATTATGGTGTCAAAAAAGACATACTCTTTGGTCAAGACTCTACTGAAACGTTGTTCTCAAACCTTGAAGTCGGCGTGCCCCATATTGCACGAATCCGTGCAACAACTGAGAAATCAAAGGATTTTTCGTCTGTAGATACCGGATTCAGTAAGGCAACACTTCCCATCTTTACAGCGCAGGGGAAACTCCTCCCCCCGGCACTTTTCTTTGATAAGATTACAACCCACTCCTTCACGGCATTATGGTTGCCTCCAGAAAATGCTGAAACTGAAAACATTGATTACCGGCTTGAAGTGTCTTCGTCGACAGATTTCCAGGATGATTATAAAATGATACAGTTGCGTCGTAAAACCAGGCAGGAATTTGCAAATATTGAGCCTGAAACAACCCGACATATCAGGGTTACCGCAATCCCAGGCGAAGGCCATGCAAGACATGCAGCCAGTGAACCAAAGACAGGATTGGTGACCACACTTCCAATTGAGCAACTAGAAATGACAAGTACAGTCTCGTCCATTAACCCGACCCTCCGTACAATTACGGCAAAATGGAACCCGCCGAGAAATGCAGGTAATGAGTTTGTGGAATACAGCCTGAAAGTGGCAAAAGATGAAGAATTCAGTGACATCGTTTATGATTTTGAAAAACTGACAAGTACCGAGCTTGAAATAAAGGAACTAACCCCACGGACCATCTATCACTTTCGTGTTGTTGCGCATCCACCTGAAGGGAACAAAACCCTCAAATCCAGTGAACAAATTACCGGATCAGGTATAACCCTTGGGAATAAACTCGAAAGCCCCACCAACCTTACCGCAACAGCCGGGATCGGTTCCATCTCAGCAAAATGGGAGGCTCCGATAAACTCGAACGGGGATACCCTTTATTATGTTCAGGTGCAACTACTGAACGGAGGTACTGACAGTGCAAATGTACCAGATGCTATTGTTACAAAAAACACTGAGCACGGTCCCATTACTGAACTGGAAAAAGATGCCAATTTCCTTGTAACTGTACTAGCCGGACCGGCAGAGAACAATGCCATTGACGAAATCAGCAACGTGGCAACCGTTAAAGTGACCACGCTTACGGATGAAGACATAAACGAATCGGATCCAGCATCAGATAATGAAGACTCGTTGGAGGAAAATGAAATAAATGAAAACCCTGATAATGAAGGTGCTGGAAATAACAAATCCCCACCCCCATTACAGTCTCCAGAAAAATAATCCCAAATTAACAAGGGTTCGAAATATCGAAATGATAGTCTTTTTTAAATAATCAGTACAAACTTCGTAAATTAATCTATTGATTATAAAATTCTTTTAGCCATCCCCATTAAACGGCTCCAAGTCGTCCCTTAAAAAACTCAACTCAAAAAGAAGGTAGAAAATTGAGCACGGAAACAGTAACTCAACCCACTGCCGACGATGAAGCACGCGCCAAGACGCTCGTCGACGCCTACGGAAAAATCAAGGAACAGATGGCCAAGGTCATCGTTGGACAGGAGGATGTGATTGAACAACTCCTTATAGCCGTGCTCGCCCGCGGACACTGCCTGCTGGAAGGTGTTCCGGGACTCGCCAAGACTCTTATGGTTCGAACGCTGGCCGATGCCATAGACCTAACTTTCCACCGAATACAATTCACTCCTGACCTCATGCCGGCGGATATAACCGGTACTGACATCATTCAGCAGGACAAGGAGACAGGGCATAGGGAGCTTATATTTGAAAAAGGACCTATTTTCAGCCAAATGCTATTGGCAGATGAAATCAATCGGACTCCGCCAAAGACCCAGGCCGCCCTGCTCGAAGCCATGCAGGAACACAGTGTAACCATAGGAGGAAAAACTTATCCCCTGCAAGAGCCGTTCTTCGTTCTCGCCACCCAGAACCCTATTGAACAGGAAGGCACCTATCCACTTCCCGAGGCACAAAGAGACCGTTTCCTATTTCATGTCACAGTTGATTACCCTAATCGTGAACAGGAGCGCGAAATCGTAGCTCGCACGACCTCAACTTTTGAAGAAAAGCTTGAGCCGGTAATTGATGGTGCGGCCATTATTGAATGCCAGGAAACAGTACGAAGGGTTCCCGTACCAGACCACGTAATTGACTTTGTGTTGGACATCGTCCGCATGGCACGCCCCAACGATGATAGTGCACTCCCTTGGGCGAAGGATTTAATCGGCTGGGGGCCTGGGCCAAGAGCCTGTCAGCAGGTTGTACTTGGTGCAAAGGTTCGGGCAGTCCTACAGGGACGATATCATGTCACAGTTGACGATGTTGAGGCGTTGGCTCACCCGGTCCTAAGACACCGAATCGTACCCACCTTTAACGCAGAAGCAGAGGGAATTACGGTCAACCATATAATAGACAAACTGATGCAGGATGTACCTCGGACCACTGCAAGTGTGATGTAACCCTGCTTATTTAAAGCCACAACAAACGTAATCCGCAATAACGGATGCCCAAGGTAACGGAATTCCTTACTCCTGGCGATCTCGCCAAGTTGGCTAGTCACCAAATGCTTGCCCGGCAGGTTGTTGAAGGCTTCTGTTCCGGTCTACACCGCTCCCCACACAAAGGCTTTAGCGTAGAATTCAAGCAACATCGCCAATACGTACCCGGAGATGAGATACGCCATCTGGACTGGAAGGTCTACGGCAAGTCTGACCGGTTTTACATCCGTGAGTATGAGGAAGAAACCAATCTCCGATGTAATATTCTCTTGGATGCCAGTGGATCCATGGCATACAAGGGACAGGATGCACTGCACAGCAAGCTCGAATATGCAACACGCCTGTCAGCATGCCTTGCATATCTAATGTTGCATCAGATAGACAGTGCCGGACTGGTTACTTTTGACACGAAGGTCCGCACGCAAATCCCGCCACGGAGTCGACCAGCTCATTTGCAACAAATGATTGATGAGCTTGCTGACACAAAACCAGGAGGCGAAACCGAGCTGGGAAAAGTATTCCAAGAACTGGTGCCCAAACTGAAGCGACGTGGGTTGGTTGTTGTTGTTTCAGATTGTTTTGGCGATGTCCCTATGCTTTTGAAGTCCCTGGCACAACTGCGTCATGCCAGACATGAAATCCTGATATTTCAAATTTGGGATAAGGATGAGTTGGACTTCCCATTCAAGCAATGGACGCGCTTTGACTGTTTGGAACAAGACTCAAACAAACATATGATAGACCCTGCCCACCTAAGGGCATCGTACATTGAAAACCTTGACCGATATCGGGAGGAACTTAAGCAGGGATGCTACCGCCATCGCATCGACCTTGTCCCCCTGACAACAGATCAACCCTACGCGGACGCACTCGGATACTTCCTGGCAAAGCGCAAGCACCTTGGTTGAACGGAAACCACTGCCTCGATTGCAATGACATTTATTAACGGCATATTATTGGCAGGTGCAGCAGCCTTTCTGGTCCCGTTACTCATCCATATTTTCAATCGCAGCAAATTCCGGGTTATAAAGTGGGGAGCAACCCACCTGCTCGAATCGGTAATACGCGTAAATCGCAAGCGGATACAGATCGAACAGATAATCCTGCTTATCATCCGATGCGCAATACCCATCCTGCTTGCAGTGTGCCTCGCACGCATGGTGATTCAAGAGTGGAACAATTTTCTGAACTGGATTCTTTTTCCGTTGATTGCGGTGGTGCTCCTAATTCTTGCCGCCCTTTTTAAAAATTTGAGGACTGTCTTCGGTGGGGCTTGTGCCCTACTATTGCTTTACATTTTGGCCTCTTCCCTTGGGTGGTTTACATTTTTCAAGGATGGAATCACAGTTCAGTCGCCAACAGGGGATGTACCTGCATCAACCGTGGTTCTATTGGATAATAGCTATTCCATGCAGGCAAGTAATGCTTCCCAAACAAGTTTCGAGCAGGCAATCACGGTGATTGATGATGTTCTTGATGACCAAAATCGTGGTTCCGACGTATCAGTTATCCTAATGGGAGGAAAACCAACACCCATATTCGACAGACCCACGTTCGATCGTGAAGGGATGTCTGCACAATTGAGCGGACTGAACCCCACCCAGGGAGCAGCCAGCACATTGGATGGTCTAAATGCCGCCATCGAAAACCTAGGCGCAATGAGCCATGCCAAAAGAGAAATACTGTTGGTAAGTGACTTTCAGCGCATCAATTGGGACTCCCTTCCAAAAACTTCGATAAAACAAACAACTGAACTTCTGGCCAACCAACGCCTTCCAGTAAATCTGACCTTCTTGCACGTTGGACAAGAGATGACTGAAAATGTGTCCATAGATACAGTTGAGCTTTCTCCCCGCACCATTGGAGCCGGACAACAGGTTCGGCTACGAGTACATCTAAGGAATCATGGGGACAAGGCTTACGGAACCGGTTTGAGAATAAGCCTATACAAGGATAACGCTGATACCCCTGACTCAGAGACAGATATTCCAATCGGTCCCCAAGAAGCCACCCAAGCCCTTCTTACCTGCACATTTGAGGAAGCAGGGTCCCACCACATACGACTGGAAATCAATAGTAGCGGAAGTGATCTGAAATTTGACAACGAATATCGAGTAGCGGTGAACGTGCTTGATCGAATCGGGGTACTCCTTGTTGATGGAGACCCAAGTGAGGAGTGGTTGAAAGGAGAAACTGATTTTATTCAAATCGCGTTGACCCCCTTCACAAAGGCAAAAACCCAATTAAAGGATCTAATCGAACCAACCATTACCCGTGTTGAAAGCCTTGATGAAGAGACACTGAAAGGAGTAAAAGTAGTTGTGCTGGCCAACGTACCCAAGCTTGAGGCCAAGCAACTGACCCTATTGGAGCAATTTGTCAAGCAAGGTGGGGGTCTTCTTGCCACTGGTGGAGATAACGTGGATATAAAATGGCACAACCAGTACCTGTCCAATAAAACAAGAGGACTACTGCCAATGCGAATAAACAATGTGACAGGTAGTCTAGCAGAAAGAGAAGAGCAGACCCGAATGGTAGCCCAACACTTCGATCATGAGGCGCTACATATCTTTAATGACCGACGGAATGGCAACCTTGCCGAAGCTGAAATTGCAATGTGGAACCGACTTGTCCCTGCCAATCCGGACATCCCTCCATCCACCCCTGGCGCGCCAACAATCCTCGCCCTACTTGAATCAGGAGACCCACTTCTGGCAGAGCGTGAATACGGGGATGGCATGGTACTCCAATTAGCCATTCCACTGGATGCATCATGGACAAATCTACCCGCGCGTGCAGCCTTCCTGCCACTTGTCCAACAATTAACAACCTATTTGGCATCCCGCACGATACAGCCACACAACATACCAACCGGGCAACCTATCACGGCACACTTCGATGCCTCACTTGCGGGAGCTTCATTCAAGATTAGAGACCCAGAGGGAATAGAAGGAATGGTCAAGGCGACGGCCAAGGGTAACATTGCGATTGTCGAATTTCCAGATACCCGAAAAGAAGGTCTCTACACAGTTCGTAATGATGAACTTGAGAGCCCGGTGTATTTCGTGACAAATTCATCAAGAACTGAATCCCAACTTGATCAACTCAACAAGGAAGAGGTACAAAAACACGCAGATCAACTCGGGGCCAATGTAATCTACGAAGAGAGCATAGACAAAACCCTGGAAAGCTATGCATCAATGGAAAATCAACGACGCCATGGCCGTGAAATGTGGAAAATACTAATGCTTTGTGTGCTAGGTTTCATGGTAGGAGAACTCATGCTTCAGCAATTCTTTGGAAGGGCCAAATCGTAAGAAAAAACTACTACCAGTTCTTGAATACCCCATTTCTCACCCATAACTGAAACGTAAATTAATTATACTGAATATAATGAGTGTTCTCGTCGGCAAGAAAGCCCCGTCATTCACCGCCCAAGCGGTATTGAACGGAAATAATATTGAATCAAGTTTTTCTCTCTCGCAGTTTGAGGGGCAGAAATACGTTGTTTTGTTCTTCTACCCAAAGGACTTCACATTTGTGTGTCCAACTGAGCTTCATGCCTTTCAGGAAAAACTGGCAGAATTTGAAAAACGTGACACCGTGGTCATTGGTGTTTCAACTGATACTGAATTCTCCCACTGGGGATGGCTTCAGGTAGAAAAAAACCAAGGTGGCATTAAGGGTGTAACCTATCCATTGGTTGCAGACACAAACAAGACCATATCCGAAAACTATGATGTTCTTGTCGGTGAATACGTGGGGCAAAACGAAGATGGGCATCTAGAAGTCGAAGGCGAGTTAATCGCTTATCGGGGTCTCTTCCTCATCGACAAGGAAGGCATTGTACAGCACCAACTCGTCAATAACCTGCCCCTTGGGCGTAATGTTGATGAAGTACTTCGCATTATTGATGCCCTCCAGCACTTTGAACAGCATGGCGAAGTTTGCCCGGCAAACTGGACAGCAGGTTCAGATGCAATGAAACCCTCGCACGAATCAACATCTGAATATCTGTCTAACAATTGACCTAATTTCACAATGTTGGGCGGAGCCTGTTAAACTCAGGCTTCGCCCCTTGTTAAAAAATAAATATTAAGTGACCTTGCAAATCTTACATAAAGCTGTCCTTTGACATCCGAACGCACAACATCTCTACTTTTCGCCGGGGACCTTGCACTCTGGCAGGGGATACTCCTCGCAGGAGTTCTATCTGTATTCGTCTGGATGCTATACAGGCGTGAAGTGTCCCGCAATATCCAACCACCATTAACCTGGATATTGCCACTGCTTCGAACAATCGCGATTGTAATTCTACTGTTCACGCTGACGGGACCCGTACTTCACCACCGTGAAAAAATTGGGCAACTGGGCCGGATTCTTTTATTCATAGATGGCTCAAAGAGTATGAGCGTCGATGACGCTCAAATGATGCCGGAACCTCGCAAGCTACTTTCTGCCCAGCAAAATGGATGGCTACCGGAGGGCACGGTTGATACAACCCTAGCCAGTGCATCAGATAGTATTGCAACCGCCCAGGCAACCCTCAACAACCGGCTTCGTGGATCCAAGCTTTCTGTTGATACATTCCTAGCAGCAAGATCAGAATTCAAGGTGAAGTTAAAAGGCGTTCAAGAAGGTATCGCAGGAATCAAGGTTGAGCAAACAGAACCTGAATTACGCGAAGGATTACTATTTAGAGAGGTATGGCAGGATATCAATGGTGGCAACGTCACTGACCTCACCCGACACCCAAAGTTCAAGAAAGAAGCTGACTCCACCGAATATATTTCAGAATTTGATTCACCAAAGAATGTGGGAGATAACTATGGCCAGCGCATTTCTGGCTATCTTATCCCTCCCCTAACTGGAGAATACACTCTTCAACTGGTAAGCGATGATCAGTCCATTCTGTTCATCAATCCCAATAATGCCAATCCCGGGGGCAAAAAACAAATCATAAACAACAGATCCGCGAACAAGTCCACTTACAGCATTCAATTAAAGGCTGAGACCCCCACTTACATCGAGTTGCTGATGAAGGAGGCCCATGGTGATGACTACGTCACAGTCTCATGGACTCTTCCTAATGGGGAAGAGGAGAACCCGATTCCCTCCCATCGACTGGCCTCCCCCGCAACCGGTGCCGACTATTCTCGCGGTGACTTTCAAACTCTGGCCAAACGCTATCACGAAAACATAATCAAGCGAATTGAAACCAATTCCTTGCCCAAACCTGATGATGTCAATGCTAGTGACCGTCTCCGCTCCATCCTGATTGCCACCAATGGTCTGTCCCAGGAATACCATTCCTTCCTTCGAAATGCATTCCTGTCACAAGGTGAAGCACTTGCCAAAAAGGGTGATGCCCAGATCAATGCTGCATTGTCAAAGTTTGATGATCACTCCCGCTTTGAACGAGCCAAAAACCTTCTCGCAAGAGATGGAGGGTTACTGGCAAACCTTGTCAAGACACATGATGTTGAAGTTTTTCTACTCAAAGGTTCTTCCGCAGAAAGACTTTGGACACAAGGGGACACCATTGAAGAAGACATCGAATTTGAAGCGGAAGCAAATGATCCCGTAACTAACCTTAGCACCGGTATGCGAAAAAGCCTTTCAACCGAGGTTGAAAATGCTCCGAAAAACTCTGATGAACCTGACAATCAATCTCAACGAACTGCCGTGGTACTCTTCTCGGATGGACTGCACAACGATGGCGAATCCCCACTCCATACAGCCAAGCTCTTTGGGGGTAGTGATATCGGGATCAACACGATAGGTATGGGAGGAACCACCCCACCACCCGACCTTGCCATCCTTGATGTAAACAACCCGGAGTCGGTCTACGTAGACGATCGTATTAATGGAACACTCCTCGTTAAGGATAATATTGAAAAAGGGCGGGCATTCCAAATTAGAATCGAGCATGAAGGCCGGGTTGTCTGGGAAAAAAATAAACTCTTCACACACAATCTTCAGCGCCGGCGTATTCCGTTCGACTTCCCTGTAAAGAAAATTGTGGAAGAACAGATCAAGCAAACAGGCAAGGATTTCACAACCAACAGCCTGCCACTTTCCATGAAAGTCATTATTGATCCACTCGAAGAAGAAGTTCGAAAGGATAATAATGATGCGCCGTTGGTTTTTAAAGCAATTACCCGCAGGCATCGAATGCTTCTGATCGACGGACGCCCCCGTTGGGAAACCCGATACATTCGCAACCTTTTCAACCGCGGAGAGCGATGGGGTGTCAATGCGATCTTTGCCGGTCCATCAACGGACACAGCCTCCATTCCTCGTGGAAATGTAGATGGTCAATTCCCGGCATCCAGGGATGCACTCTACGCATATGACTTGATTCTCTTCGGGGAAACCCCGGTGGGTCTATTGAATGAAAAAGAATTGTCATGGATCAAGGACTTCGTGGAAAAGCGTGGTGGTGGAATCATATTTATAGACGGACCGCGACAAAAACTCAGGCAATTTGTGGAAACTCCAATCATCGATCTAGTTCCTGTGGAATGGGTGGAAAATGCCGAGCTCCGCTTTCCAAAGTGGCTTCAAATCACAGAGAGAGGTGCATCACAAAGTGCCCTTACCCTCATTCCTGAACCTGCTGAAAACGAACGACTCTGGCGCACTCTTCCACAACCCCACTGGGTAGCTCCTGTCAATGCACTCCCCGGCACAGATATACTTTTGGAGGCTGCTGTTGGCGATATCCGGTCCCCTGTCATTGTCAGCAGAAAGTTTGGAGCAGGCAAAGTCTTCTACAGCGGATTTGATGGTTCATGGCGCTGGCGATACGGGGTCGCAGAACGCTATCACCAAAAGTATTGGCACCAAGTGGCAGAGTGGATCATGGAGCGGCCTTTCGCCGTCAGCGATGATCACGTCTCTATTGACGCAGGAGCCACGGTCTACCGCACCGGGGACTCAGCCAATCTCCGAGTTCGACTTCGCGACTCAGAGGGTAAACCCATCACTGAAGCAACTGCTGAGGCACTGATATGGAAAGAAGGACGCATTGTCTCCCGCATCAATTTATCGCCGGATTCCAATGCCGGAGGATTGTTCCGCGGAAAATCTGCGGCCCTCACCGAGGGTCAGCATGAAGTCACCGTTCGCGTCACTGGTTTCACAGAAGATCAAACCCAGGCAAGAACAGAATTTGTGGTCCAATCTCCGGAGACCGGGGAAACCGCCCTATTAGCCTGCAATGAAAAACTTCTACAGGAACTTGCGAAGGAATCCGGAGGACAATACCTCAGAGAGGAACAAGCCGGTCAACTCACAAAAATTCTGGATCCACTCAGTACCGGACGCATCGTTGAATCAGATACAGTATTATGGCAAAGTTACTGGTGGTTTGGGGCCATCATTCTACTATTGAGTGGGGAGTGGTTCCTTCGAAAAAGAGTGGGGATGATGTAAGGAATACTTCTTTCTCTTCAAAATTATGATTATTTACCCAACCAGAGAATTGAAGACCATGACGACAATCTTTCTCCATTAGTATTTTGATGAATAAACGTTAGCCAGAGGCCACCATGAAGAACCATATAGATCCGGTAACCCTCAAAAAACTTGAAGAATTCAGTAATCGCCGAAAACGACTACTCAAGTTTCGAGGCCTATGTGCGTTCATAATTAGCACGGTCAGCATCTTCTCAATTCTGGCAGCCGTTGATACTTACGTATTATTGGCAGACGGCATTCGTAGTTTCCTGACTTTTTCCGGATGGCTAACCGTAGCAGGTATCACATGGGGATTTTCCCTCCGTCATTTGTTTGGAAAACCCTCCCGCCGTGAACTTGCACGCTATATTGAAACCCAGGAACCTGGACTTCGCGAAGATCTTTTGTCCGCAATTGAACTCGGCTCGGAACGCTCCAGCGACAACTTCGACTCCGAGGTCTTCCGCAACCTTCTCCAGAAGGACGTTGCCAACCGTATCAAGACCCTTGATATTGATCGAACCCTCCCCATTGGTCTCATTGCCAAGTGGCTGCGAGGAAGTATCGCATTGGCGATAGTTTTTCTTGGCTTATTTTTCATTCCCGATTTCGGCAAGAATTTCGGAACAGCCATTGGTCGCACAATGTTCGGTGCCAACATCGCAAGAGTATCCGGCATCAATGTAACAATTCTGGCCCCCGACAGTAATAAAATTGTTCCGTTTGGTGAATCCGTCCGTGTCCGAATCTCCCTGACGGGGGACAAGGACAAGCTTAAAGCAATCAAGAAAGTCATACTTGAATCTGAAAGCACGGATAAGCAACGAAACCGTGCAACCATGAACCTTGACGAGGAAGGGAATTATGTCGCCAGGCTCAATATTGGTGAGTCGGATATGAAATTCCGAATTCAGGCAGGCCCTGCGCAGGATAAATGGTACACGCTGGGTGCCCGGGCAAGACCGGGGGTGAAGGAGTTCTCAATAGCATATAACTATCCTGAGTACACTCAGATGCCAGTTAATTTAATCAAGAACACCAAAGGGGATATCGATGGTCTTGAAGGCTCCATCCTTGGTTACACACTGAAAACCAATCAATCAATTGCGGAGGCGGAACTCCGCCTCGATCTGGCAACTAAACAGGCGAATCACACAATCCCCCTCCAACCCGCAGGTAAAGATCGAACCATTCTGTCCGTACCCGATAATGCATTTCGCTTAATCGCTCCTGGAACATATCGAGTCCACCTTGTTTCCGAGGAAACAGGATTCATCAATAAATACAGCCCAAAGTATGAGATTTCAGTCAATCCTGATCAAGTCCCTCGCATACAGATAATACAGCCTTCCCGTAATCTTCTGTTGCCAGCTGATGAAATCCTTGGCATTTCCGGCGAATGCGACGACGACCTCCCTCTTCAACGTGTCGAACTTCAGGTGCGCGTAAATAATGGCAGATGGGAGCGGGAAGTCCTCTATCCTCCCAATAAAGGTGAGAAACTGGGGAAAAAATTCATCAATATAAGTCACAACCTTGATCTTCTGAAACACACCCTTTCTGCCGGCGATCGAGTTAAACTCAAATTGGTTGCGTTTGACCTCAAAGGGCAGAAATCAGACTCCAACCTGATTGAGTTGTCTATTATATCAAGAGGGTTCGAGGCTTCCAGGATAGAAACCATTGCCGCACAAAACCGTATTTTGATACTTTTGGATGAACTAACAGAGCAAATTAGGCCCATAGCGGACGAGGCAAACAAAACTGCAGAACACCTCAAGAAACTAAAGAACAATGACCCCCAGTCCGTCATTCACTGGGCAGGAATTGCAGACCTTTCCAACCGAATGAGGGAGGAAACATCTCTCACTCTGGAGAAGATAACAAAGATTGCACGTACACTCCCCAAGGGAGCTCCAGCCCTGCAGGCTGAATACATACAAAGAGCCCTTGGTCGAGTTATCGCGGAATATTCACGCCAATCATCTCCTTCACTTGAATCCGCACGGGAAGCCATTGACCCCAATCTACGTAAGCGATACTTGGATGAATCGAAGCATCCCTACAACGTTGCCACGGGGAGTATCTGGTCCATCCGGTCCAAAATGCATAAAATTGCGGCAGCGAATCTCAGTGCAGTGATGACCGAGGATCTCCATACGCTGGCCAAACAACAGCAGGAAATCCTTCCGGAGAAGGAACTTGAGGACACTCCTCTTACATGGAAGCGACTTGCCCGCCGGGAGAAGGCAGCGATTAATCAGGCAAGTGCTATTGAGCGCAGCGTTAAACGATTTGGCCACCTCTTTGAAAACCATCATCAAAAATCTTATCAAAAGCTAACTCAATCCCTCATTGAAAAACGTGAAAATCTGGAGGAAATACTTGGGCTATTTGAATCAGGTGAGAACGCCGACCCACTCAATCTTGCTGCCACCAGTAAAATCCTAAAACCAGCCAATGAGTTTAAGGCAGTTTTGCTCCAGTTTCTTTCACCTTTAGGGCAAGGGCACCGGTCCCATGGCTCTTTTGCACTGAATGCACATAGATCCATAGCTCAGGAAACACAGGATGATTTCCACTCAATCTATCGTATTGCCCAATGGGCCCGAGAGCTAAGGAGCAACCAAAAGGCGGCAGAAGAAAACCGCATAAAAGGTAACCCCAAACAAGCAAAGGTGCACACGGAAAAGATTCGTCACCTCCAGCGTCTACTCTCGCAATTCCAATGGCCTACATCCGTAGGAAGATTGGAGTTTCGGGCGGTGGCGACAGAATCCCGTAAGGATTCAGACAATCGCTTTGCAAAGGATGCAGGAATGACAGCCCGTGCCTTGGGCAATCTGGCCAATCGATTTAGCCGGGCCTATTCAACCCAAGGATCAAACCCTGACGCCATAATATTGGAAGTGGAGCAAATCGCCGGGGCATTTCGAAAACTTGAATACATACACATGCTCGTGGACCTACAGAGTCAGACAAAGGAAATTGCGCATCAGGAAAAATGGAAAATGCGACATCCTGCCAGTCTTACCATACGACCAATCCACTGGCGAATTATGCACGCGTCCATGCCACAAATCACCAAAAATTTGCGCGATGCCAGACTCAATGTAGAAGCGGTCAAGATTATGTCGAACCTACCGAGTCGCCCATACACAAAGGATATTTCGACTCAATTGGGCAACCGCTCCCAAAACTTGAAAAATCTGCAATTCAAACCCCAGCGAATGACAGGGGAACTGGAACTCGTAAATAAAGACATTGCCCAGGCACTCCGACTTCTGGCTCCGGAAGCGGAAGAAGCCCGCAAGCTGATTGAGGCTCACACACCTTCAATCGCCGATATGGCAAGAGAACTCGCGGAGAAAGTTAGAAAGCTGGAGGAAAAAACCAAGGCCAATTCCAAGGACGCAGCAGAAACTGCAGACCCCGAGACAAAACGAGCGGATATACAGATGCTACAAGACAAACAGGAGACATTATTGGATGAGTTGGCTGATGTAACAGATGCAATTCGGCAGGATGCCAACACCCAGGATGTCCTTACCGAGGAAGGACGGGAACGTGCCAGGGATGCAGATGATTCAGTTGCAATGCTAAACAAACCCGCAAGTGAAGCAGATGAAAATATTCAACAAGCTGCTGCCGCCCAGCGGACTGATGATCAAGTAAGAGAACTCGACGAAACAGCAGAATCGCAGGATAAACTAGCCAAGGCCCTGGAAAAAATTGCAGATCACTATGATAACCTGGAAAAGAAACCCGAGGCTGTCGCAGAGACTCGACAGGAGTTACGGGCGGCTGAAGAGGAACTGGGTATTGCCCAAAAACTTGAAGAACAGTTCTCCCAGGTGGAACGGCTTGCAGAACTCTCAAAACTAAGTCCGGAACAACTGCTTGCTGCACTGGAAAAGGAACTTGCTGAAAACCGAATGATGCAGAAGGAATTATCTGAAATAGCTCAGGATACCCTTGAAGATGCACAGGAACAACTAGAGGAAGCGGCAGCTCAGGAAACTGAAATCCCAAAGGAATTAATAAAATCCGACAAGGAAACGCAGGATGAAAGTCGCAATCTGGCCAATCAAATCAGGCAGCTTGGCCAAGAGGCGCGAAAGATTGCTCGTGAAGAAATAAGTCAAGCAAATCAGGCGGCACGAAGGGCCCAAGACGCGCCGTCAGCTGACCAACTTGAAATAAATCGAAGGGCACTTGATCAACTGGGACAAAAGGCAGAAAACGTCGCCCGTAGCAATGACCCCCAGAAAGTGGCACAGACTGCCAAGGACCTCATTGAGCCTCTACTTGAAACAGCAAAAAACCTTGAAGAAGCTGCAAATCAGGTGGCCGAATTACAAAGTGTAAACCAAAGCAATGCTCAGCAACGTGCAGATCAGATCGCACAAGAAGCACAAAAGCTAACAGAGCAAGCCAATAAAGCAGTCGAGGAAGCCAATGTTTTAACAGAGCAGGCAAATAAAGCACAGCAGAATGCAATCGAGGCCCAAAAAGCCCTCTTTAATGCAAACAATGAAGTATTCGAAGCAGAGCAGGCCAATGATCTTGCCCAGCAAAAAGTAGCAAACAACCCATCTAGTACTGAGGCAAATCAGGCAGCAAAGGAAGCGAATGCTTCTGCACAAAAAGCCAAACAGGACAGCATAAAAGCACAGCAACAATTCAACAATGCAGTTGCAGAGGTACAGTCTGCACAGCAAGCAGCCAAGCAAAAACAAACCGATGCAGAGTCGCTTAGTAATGAAGCAAACCAAGCCAATCGGGAAGCCAATGCAGCCAAGACACTTGCATCAAATTTCGAGAAAAATCCCGGTAAGGCAAATGCGACTCTAAATGAGTCCAAACAAGCTGAGCAAAAAGCTGATATCGCTTCCGATAAAACTGAAAAACTGGCTGAAAAAGCACGTGAAATTGCAAAATCCCTGATTGAGGCACTTGAAGATGTATCCCCCACGGCGCAAGCACTCGATCAGGCAAGTGAAAAACAGGACAACATCCAGGAAGCGGGCCAAGAAGCGGCTCAGGATGTGGCTCGTGCGGCAAGACATGAGGAAAGGCTTGGAAATCAAGATGCCGCGGAGACTCTTGAGAATATAGCTCAATCAACCGAACAGGCTCTCGATAACCAAGTCGCTCAAGCTGCGCAGGAACTGCAGAACCTAGACGCAGCAAACCAGTTGGGGGAGCTCGCGGAACAAGCTTCAGACATTTCAAAACAGGAAGCCAATCAGGCGCAACAATCCGCTCAACAAGCTGGACAGCAGCAAACGGCTCAGGATATTGGTGAAACAGCAAAGGATGTACAGCAAGCGGCACAGCAGGCACAACAGGCATCCAGCAACGAACAGGCATCCACAGAACAAATTGCACAAGCTGCAGAAAATTTTGCCAAACCCATCGCCGAGGCCGCAGAGGAATTTGCACAGCAAGCACAAGCCTCACAACAGGCTGCAGAACAAGCGGAGAAAAATGCCCAGCAATCACAGCAGGCAGCACAACAGGCGCAACAATCTGCTAAAGAGGCCCAACAGTCAGCTCAAGAGGCTCAACAAGCAGCCCAACAAGCCCAACAAGCAGCCCAACAGGCAACTCAGAACCCTGACAATCAAGCAGCTCAAGACGCAGCCCAACAGGCAGCTCAAGATGCACAGCAATCTGCTCAAGAGGCGCAACAATCTGCCCAAGAGGCTCAGGCGGCACAGCAAACAGCACAAAACCCGGATGGCAATCAGGCCCAGCAGCAGGCAGCCCAACCACAGGCAGTACAATCTCCGGCAAATCAGTCGCCACAACAGGCAGCCCAGCAGGCCAAACAGGCAGCCCAACAAGCCCAACAGGCAGCCCAACAAGCCCAGCAGGCGGCTCAACAGGCTCAACAGGCAGCAACTCAGCAAGCTCAAAAGTCCTCTCAACAAGCTCAGCAATCGGCTCAAGCAGCAGACCAGGCTAGCCAAGCGGCTCAAGAGGCCTCTGATATCGCTCAAGCAGCAGAAGCATTGGCAGACAGTCTTGGGGGCGACAATCCCTCAAGTGAAAGTTTTGACGAACCTTTCCTAGCCGCCAGTGACGCTCTAGGGGAACAAGCACAAGGACTTGAGAACTTTGGTGAGCAAGGGTTCGGTGAAGAACCTTCGCAAGGTCAAGGCGAAGGTCAAGGCGAAGGTCAAGGCGAAGGTCAAGGCGAAGGTCAAGGCGAAGGTCAAGGCGAAGGTCAAGGCGAAGGTCAAGGCGAAGGTCAAGGCGAAGGTCAAG
>Ga0209660_1000770_pt1 | contig 18224 bp, 20 predicted proteins | sample SaaInlV_100m_DNA_2_FD_184659 | JGI IMG/M metagenome (GOLD analysis project Ga0209660, IMG submission 184659) | Marine microbial communities from expanding oxygen minimum zones in the Saanich Inlet - SI072_LV_100m_DNA (SPAdes) (version 2) | ecosystem: Environmental > Aquatic > Marine > Intertidal... | reverse complement strand
AGATAATAAACAAGTTTTAATAAAGGTGTCCAGAAGCTACTGTCAGAAGAAATTGAGTGATTTTGCATAATTTTTCAAAGTTAATTTTATGAGTAGATCAAATTCTTTCAAATGCTAAAAAAACAGCCCAAAAATCATCATTATTTTGATTTAAGTTCTGGAGTACTCTCTACTTGGTTTGATTGGGTACTGTCAGAATAAACCACCTTGCCCGACAGCATCTTGGAAATTAACTTCTGTGACATGCCCAATCCTGTATCCTTTCGCTACTTCAAAACCAGTCCAGAGATCATCCAGCTTGCGGTGATGCTGTATGTGAGATTTCCACTCTCACTGAGAAATGTGGAAGACCTGCTTCATGAACGAGGGGTGGATGTAAGCTATGAATCTGTCCGGTACTGGTGGCACAGGTTTGGCTCTCAGTTCGCAAGCGAAATTAAAAAGCGAAGAGCAGGGGGCCTGCAGTCGAGCAACTGGAAGTGGCACCTAGATGAAGTCTTTGTGAAGATAAATGGGGAAAGACATTACCTGTGGCGTGCAGTTGATCATGAGGGTGAGGTGCTAGAAAGCTACGTCACCAAAAAGAGAGATAAAAAAGCGGCACTAAAGTTTATGAAAAAGGCTATGCGCCGGTATGGATCGCCCAATGCGATTGTTACAGATAGGCTTCGGTCCTACGGTGCAGCAGCAAAAGAGCTGGGCTGTGCAGATAAGCAAGTTACACAGCGGTGGGCAAATAACAGAGCGGAGAATTCACACTTACCCTTTCGACGACGAGAACGTGCGATGCTGCGATTTAGGCGTATGCACAGCCTGCAAAAGTTCGCTTCAATCCACGCCTCATTTCACAATCACTTCAATTCACAAAGGTCACTATCAACTCGCAGTACCTTCAAGCTAAACCGCGACGCTGCTCTAACAGAGTGGCGCTCTCTTATCGCCTCATAGAATCCTCGCTCCCAAGGCCTCTGATGCTTGAGCCGTTTTGTCTGACACCACCAAAATTTTAACTGAGCAAAAAATGTCAAATATATGGACAGGTTGGCAAGAGATTGTAAGATAGTATCCGCAACTGACAGAAAGACAGTTATTTTATGGAATTAGAGATGGCCGACCCGAAAGATAGAGCCTTAATTATTAGCAAAGGGCCTGACTTGGCTGAACGGCGCGCTGTGGATGACCTTAGTGGTTTTCTTACTAGAGGCGAAAACCATTGTTCAAAACAAGAAAATTCAATTAAATTCTATAGATTTGATTTTGGTGCACTTGTAGCGGTTAAGGGATCGCTCGGTATGATCTGGCCACGAAATTACGCCCGGGTGCCCGTTGGGTGGGGGTCAAATTGGCTAAAACTGTCGGGAATTGCGGACCACGACTTTTATCGCCCAAAAAACCGCGACCCAGGCCTGAATTCTTCCAATTGCCTCTGGATGGTGTGATATGGCAAGCTGCATCTCAAAACAAACTCGGTTCCCTTGAAATGGCTATTGAAGAAAAGAAATATACTGCCCCAGCCCTCGAAAAGGGTTTGGATATTCTTGAACTTCTTTCGGCGCAGGAACTTGGGTTGAGCCTTTCTGAAATTGCGCGCGCATTGTCACGATCTGTCGGCGAAATTTTTCGAATGCTCGCCGTGTTAGAACAACGGGGCTACGTAGCGCAGGATAGCGTCTCGGGACGATATGTGCTCACGACATTTTTGTTTGAAATCGCACACAAACTTCCGGTGGTGCGTCGTTTGTCGCTTATTGCGGGGCCAAGAATGCGCCGACTCGTAGGGGAAATCCGCCAGTCTGTTCACCTCGGGATCATAACGAACAATGAGGTTCTCGTTGTCGCGCAAGCAGACAGCCCATCTTACAACGTGATGAGTGTGCGCCTTGGAGCCAAAATCGATCTTTGGAAAGCGTCAAGCGGTCGAGTCATCGCCGCATATCTCGACCAGGCAGAAATCGAACGCCTGCGTCAGGAAAACCCACTTCCGACAGATGTTGACCCAGACGAGTTCGCTCGAGACCTTAAGCAAATTTGCAACGATGGCTTTGAGGTACGTGACAGCTTTATCGTGCGAGGCGTTGTAAATATTTCAGCTCCGGTGCTGGATCATTCAGGGCAGGCGGCGGCCGCACTTACAATACCGCATATCGAGCGGATGGGCGACGAAGTCAGTTTCGCGCGCTGCAAAGAAAAATTGATCGAGGCAGCTCGAGATCTAAGCAACGCATTGGGCGCTAAAGCGCCGTCACCACCCAACAGCTGAATCAATCCAGTAACAAGCTTCGGGCAGGATCTTCCATCGATTTGAAACAGGATTCTACTAGGGCCATCGTTTGGTAGCCATCCTCGGTTGACGCGTAAAGGTGGTCGTCTTCGCCGGCATCGAAACGTTGAATGTTGCGCATTGTGCCCATGAAACTGTCGATGAACCAGCTTCCCTCAAGCGGGATTTGTTCCCAGTCGCCACCGTTTTTGCAAAACCAAAGCTCATCTGCTTCGCCATTGGGGTAGTCATAGCAGACCCCGAGTTTGACCATCATTGTGCTGTCTGTACCCTCAAACCTGAACCAAGCCGACTGGAATTTCCGGCCACATTGGTGGTTGTGGTTGATTGACATCGCCCCACGCAAAGTGTCGCCGTAATCGAGGATGACCGAAGTGCGGGTCTGGGCGAAATCATTTGCGCGAGGATCGCGCATGGACCGGGAAAATACTCCGTTCGGGTTTCCCGCTATTGCGCGGATCGTATCAAGGTAGTGAATTGAATGAACAGCGATCTCCACACGTTTCATTGGGATAAGAAACGGAAAAATTTGCCAAGGGGTGTAGATGTTTAAGTGCACTTCGATTTCAAGAAGCTCCCCAAGCCAGCCACGTTCAACTGCATCTTTTACAGCCATCATCATTGGCGAAAATCGAAGTTGAAAATTCATCCCCGATTTGAGCTTTTTATTGCGGCACTGATTGCGGATGTCGCGGGCCTGTTCTTGATCGCCGCCCATGGGTTTTTGGATTAATGTCGCGGCCCCATCGGGAAGGTCTGGTAGAATTGCCGTAATCGCATGTGGGGGCACAGCAATGTCATAAACGGCGTCGGTTCCGTTGTCGGCGACAGCCTCTGCTACACTCGAATAGACGTTGGCAATCCCGTAGTCGGCTGCCAATGCCCCCGACCGTTCCCTATCAAGATCTGTGGCGCCCTTTACCTGAATGCCTGCCATTTTGTAGGCTGGCAAATGCGCATCGCGGACTATGCCTCCGGCCCCAATTATGACGACCGGTTTGGGATTTGACGGTGCAGGCCAACTTTGTTTGAGGTCATACTCCATTTTTGTCCACACCTTTCATTTCTACGATTAGCAGGTGTTCAAGATACAAAACAGTTTCGCCCTTTTGGTTGGTCACTTCTTTTGTCTCAATCACCCGGCCAAAGCCCGGCCGTTTTTCATCGCGCTCTTTGGATTTGATCGTCACGGTTGTTTTGATTGTATCACCAGCGTGTACAGGCCGTGGAAACCTAACACGCTCATAACCGTAAGTCATCGCGCGTGGGTTGATTTCGGTTGCGGTGAGCCCGATCCCAATTGCGAAGGTCATGGTTCCATGTGCCATCGGGCGCTTAAAGGGCTGTGTCTTACAAAATTCCACATCCACGTGGTGTGGAAAGTAATCCCCGGCGTGTCCCGCGTGAATTACTATGTCGGTTTCGGTAATCGTTCGCGCCAAAGTACAGCGCGAATCTCCGACAACATAATCCTCAAAGAATTGTTCGTTTTCCATCACTTGCCTCGCAATCAGGTGTTTTTATATTTTTATCTATACAAATATTTTTGACATATGAAAAGAACTGTGTGAAGATTTCCTATCAAATGGCGCGTGAGTCGCGGGGGAGACAAGAAAATGGCCGAAATTGGCGTTCACGCGCGCGGATTACCGGGTTTGCCTGACTATCATGCGCAGATACCCGCATGGAACTCCGAAGACTGGTACTTTGAAAATTTTGAGCTCGGCGACAAGATCCGCTCAATCAGGCGTACGATATCTGAAGGCGAGGCGATGCTTTTCAATTCGTTGGTGATGGATCATCATCCATACGTTTCGGATCAGGAATTTGCTGAACAAGAAGGTGTGTTTGGAAAGCGCCTGGTCGCCGGCGCGATGGTGTTTTCATATGGGTTGGGATTGGCCGCGACGAACTGTTTGAATTCGTTTTCTTATGGGTATGACCGTTTGAGATTTATCAAACCGGTCTTCATTGGCGACACGATTTACACGATCCGTGAAAACCTCTCAAAACAGGTTTTCAACGAAAAAATGGGTAAACTGAAGGTCAGCTATTCGGTTTTCAAGGGCGAAGGCGAACAAGTTCTTTATGCCGAACATCTGCTTACCGCTGACTACCGGGATCCATCAAAATTCAGCGAAGAGGCCCGCCGGGCTATGGATAAGAAAGCCAAGCGAAATGGCTGAAGGTGTTCGTTTGAAAGGAATAACCTGGGACCATTCGCGAGGATATGACCCGATGGTCGCAACCTCGGCAGCATTCTGCGAAGTCAATCCAGGTGTAAATATCACCTGGGAAAAAAGATCACTGCAGGCATTTGCTGATCGCCCGATTGAAGAAATGGCCGGCGAATACGACTTGATGGTGATTGACCATCCACATGTCGGTGAGGTTGCGGGGTCAGGAATGTTGCTGGCACTCGATGGAATTGGCCATGAAGACGCCCTCGGCGCTCTCTCTGATCAGTCGGTTGGCCCATCGCACCGATCTTACGAATTTGACGACCGCCAATGGGCGCTGGCCATCGACGCGGCGACACCGGTCGCAGCCTTCCGCCCGGACCGGATAAATGAAGCTCCGCGGCGTTGGAGTGAAGTTTTGGATCTGGCCCGAGACCGACAAGTCGGATTTGCCCTGATCCCGATCAATGCGCTGATGACCTATTTCGGATTAGCGAAAAACAAGGGCTACGGCGTCGCTGAGGGCGCGGAGTTGATGCTGGCGGCTCAGTCAGAAGAGATTCTGGAGTTGATGCGCGAAATCGTCGACCTGATGGATGAAGTTTGTCTAAAGCTGGACCCGATCGGTATCTATGAGTGGTTGGGGCGAACGGATGAGGCACCGGCCTATTCGCCCTTCGGTTATGGTTACACAAATTACAGCCGGGATGGATATTGCCGTTTCCCGTTGGTTTTTGCGGATGCACCAGGGTTTGATGATAATGGCCCGCGCGGCACGGTGATCGGCGGCACAGGGGTCGCAATATCCGCGCGAACACAGCACCCGCGGGAAGCAACGGAATACGCCTTCTGGATTGCTGGTGCGGAGTGTCAGAAAGGCCTTTTCTTTGAAAGCGGAGGCCAACCCGGGAATGCAAGCGCTTGGGAAGACGATGCCTGTAATGATAAAACCCGCAACTTTTTCCGCAACACGCGCGAAACCCTTGAAACCTCTTGGTTGCGTCCGAGGTATGACGGTTACATGAATTTTCAAGCGCTGGGCGGAGACATCGTGCATGCCTTTTTGCGTGGCAATTCCACGGTTGGAGCAACCGTAAAAAAGCTTCAGTCAGCCTATGAATTGAGCCTGCAATGAAGTCGCTCGCCCAAAATCTAAGACCTCTGGCTGGCCTGGTTGTTGTTGATTTCAGCCAGTTTCTTTCCGGCCCACTTGCAACGCTCAAACTGGCCGATCTTGGCGCGCGCGTTATTAAGGTTGAGCGGCCCGGTGTGGGTGATCTCTGCCGGCATCTTTATCTCTCCGACACTGACATTGACGGTGACAATTCCCTGTTCCACGCGATCAATCGTAACAAAGAAAGCATAACAGCAGACCTGCGTAACGACGCCGATCGAGCCCGTTTGGAAAAGCTTCTGAAAACCGCTGATGTGATGGTACAGAACTTCCGTCCCGGCGTGATAGAACGGCAAGGTTTTGGGTACGATGATGTCAAAAAGATTAATCCTAGGATCATTTATGGATCAATCTCAGGCTATGGCGAAGAGGGCCCGTGGAAAGATCTGCCTGGCCAGGATTTGTTGGCTCAGGCCCGGTCTGGACTGTTGTGGCTGACCGGAAGTCGTGACGACCCGCCAATGCCGATGGGACTGGCGGTCGCCGATATGCTTGCAGGGAATGCGCTGGCACAAGGGCTTTTGGCGGCACTGGTTGGACGTGGCATCCATGGCCGGGGCGCGCGCGTCGAAACAAGCCTGTTTGAGGCGATGATCGACTTTCAGTTCGAGGTGTTGACGACACATTTAAACGATGGCGGCCGCTTGCCCGAACGCAGTGGTATCAACGGCGCGCACGCCTATTTGGGTGCTCCTTACGGCATATACAAAACGGCAGACAGCTTTCTAGCCATTGCGATGACCCCCTCGCTGCAGAAACTCGCAGAGCTGATGGACATCGCGGGCCTTGAAGCCTTTTATGACGACAAAGATGCCGCAATGTCCCACCGCGATGAGATAAAAACAGTTATGGCAACTGCAGTTTCTGCACGAACCACCGTGCAATGGCTGGAGATCCTGCAACCTGCTGACATCTGGTGCTCCGAGGTCTTGGACTGGCCCGAGATGCTGTCCAGCGCTGCCTTCAATCAATTGGACATGCGCCAGACCATTCGGCGAAACGGCGCTGTCTCACTTAGCGCATTACGTGGGCCAATCCGAATTGACGGACAAACCCTGAAATCCGACCTTGCCGCACCGGCGTTGGGTGCGAATCAAGACTCGATAATGAACGAGCTGCTTTCTGGAGAAATGCCGGACGAAAGCGGCCCAACAAAGGAACCTGAACCCGTGCTGCATGGAGTGCCAGGATCTGACACCGGCGAAATCCAAAATGGGAGGAACTCATGAAGAGCTCCAAATTAAGACTACTTTTGGCCAGCGCAATTGTGCCGCTGGCGTTGACGGGCGCGCCCGCAATTGCAGGTGACTTTGATGGCGTCGAGCTTCGGGTAAAACTGATCGGCGGCGACCAATACGAACCGCTATATGCGGAGATCGAGAAATGGGAAGCTGAAACAGGTGCTACTGTAAACATCCTCAGCCGGAAAAACCATTTCGAACTTGATCGCGAGATTAAGCAAGACATCGCGGCAGGTACGCTGGACTGGTGCGTTGGCTCAAACCATACCAGCTTTGCTCCTCAGTATGGCTCAATCTATCGTGACTTAAATGGCGTGATTGACGCTTCAGTCATTGCTGAATTCGACGCACTTGCGATTGAAAACTCAACCGTTCATGACCGTCTGGTTCAACTGCCGCGCCATTCAGATGTCTCAAACATGTATTATTTGAAGTCGGTCTTTGAAGATCAGGGCAACAAGGATGGATTCAAGGCAAAATATGGCTATGACCTAGCCCCACCAGAAACTTGGGATCAAGTTAAGGATCAGGCGATTTTCTTGACCAAAGGTCCGGACTTTTTTGGCACACAATATGTCGGCAAGGACGAAGCGATCACTGGTCGTTTTTATGAATTGCTGGTGGCCAATGGTGGAGCCCTGTTTGACGACGATTGGAACCCAACATTCAACTCCGCTGCAGGTGTTGAAGCAGTTTCTTGGTTCAAGGATCTCTACGATGCAGGTGCGGTCCCAAAAGGGGTCTTGAGCTATCTTTGGGGTGAAACCGGTAACGGATTTGCTTCAGGTACCATTGCACTGAACCTCGATTGGGGTGGTTGGGCATCTTACTTCAACTCGGCTGATGCAACCGCCGGAAATGTTGGACTAATCCGCGCGCCTAAAGGGTCGGCTGGTATCCGAACAGGTTGGTCCGGAAGCCATACGTTTTCGATAACCGAATCTTGCGACAACGTACCGGCTGCGGCTTCATTTGTAACATTCTTGACGGACTATGATCGTCAGATGGTTGAGGCAAGCAAGGGTCTGCTGCCAACCCGGACTCAGGTTTGGGTCGATGCTACAGCGCATTTCAAGGCTGATGGGAATGCATTCCTAGCCAACGTTATGGAAGTCTATTCCCAGTCGATGGCCGAGGATGCGTTTACACCACCGTTGATCCCGGAATGGATTGAAGTCTCCAACGAGATTTGGCCCCGGCTTCAGTCTGCGATATTGGGCGAAATGACCATTCAGGCAGCATTAGACGAAGCAGCGGAAGCAGCGGCCGAAGTCATGGAAGACGCGGGTTACTAAAGCCTCGTTTGTTACAGCACAAATGTGGGCGGCGAACCATTCGCCGCCCAAACAGTCTTTTGGAAATTGAGGGCAACAAATGCGTTGGCGCGCCGAAAAAAACACACCTTGGTTGCTGCTTTCGCCAGCGATACTCACGATATTGTTTGTGGTCGCCATACCTTTGTTATTTTCATTTTACACCAGCCTAACACCCTACAAGCTCACACGTCCCGAAACGATCAACAACTTCATTGGTCTGAGGAACTACGAGCGGCTGTTCGATGATGCGAAATTCTGGTGGGCGTTCGGACGCACAATCCTGTTTTTGGCGATAGCTTTGAATGTAGAATTCATCCTCGGCCTGGGGATTGCGCTTTTGATCAACAAGATCACCTGGGGTCAGCGCACTCTGCGCACGATCATGATGTTCCCGATGATGTTTTCGCCGATTCTGGTCGGCTTCCAATTCAAATTTATTTTCAACGACCACATCGGCATATTGAACAATGCGCTTCAAGGTCTTGGGATAATGGACGATTCAATCGCTTGGTTGGTGGACAAACCGCTGGGCATGTTTTCGATAATTTTCGCCGAAGTTTGGATGAGCACTTCGGTTTTCGCCATCCTGCTGCTGGCTGGTTTGTTTGCGATGCCACGCGATCCGCTGGAGGCCGCGAAAGTGGACGGATGCAACCCGTGGCAGGTGTTTCGACACATTACTTTGCCGTTCATTATGCCCTTCGCATTCATCGCCATGACAATCCGGTCGTTAGATGTAGCGCGGGCCTACGACATTGTCGATGTCATGACCGGAGGTGGTCCTGCCGGACGGACCGAGGTGCTTTGGACGCTGATTGCCCGCGTTGGTTATGATAATGCCAAGATGGGACAGGCCAATGCGATGGCGTATGTCTCGACTTTGCTGTCAATCCTGTTCACCTATTACTTTTTCACAAAATTGGTGGCTGCACGCCGCTACATGGGGGGCGCAGAATGAACCGGCGACTAAAATCGCGGATCGGCAAGACCGCCCTTTGGATTGCGACTTTCTTATTGATGCTTGTCATATGCATTCCTGGACTATGGGTGGTTTTATCGGCTTTTCGTCCCAATAGCGAAATCCTGGCCAAACCTGCAATCTGGATACCCAGGGACCTGACACTCGACAATTTTGCCCAGATATTTGGCTTCGGCCAGGAACAGGTGGCAATTCCCGTGTTGTCGTATTTCACAAATTCGATGGTAATCGCACTGACATCCACTGCGATTGCTGTCTTGATCGGAATGTCGGGGGGGTACGCATTCGCACGTTTTCGCTTCCTGGGAAAAAACTCCCTGTTCTTGGGACTGATGCTTTCGCGTGCCGTCCCCGGCATAGCATTATCGCTGCCGGTCTTCATGATCTGGTCCAAGCTTGGTTTGATTGACACTAAGATGGGTATCATAATCGTTTATGTCGCCATCAACGTGCCATTTACGATTTGGCTTATCGACGGTTTCTTTCGCCAAATACCGAAAGAAATGAACGAATCGGCGCAGGTCGATGGATGCACTCGATGGCAGGCGTTTTGGAAAATCGAATTTCCGCTTGCCCGATCTGGAATTGCATCGGCAGGCGTGTTCGCGTTTTTGACGAGCTGGAATGAATACGCGCTTGTTAGTCAGCTTTCCCGGTCGACGGATAGTAAGACGTTACCGGTGGGTTTGATGGATTTCACATCGCAGTTCACGATCAACTGGGCTGGCATGTGTGCGATGGCATTCATCATTATCGTTCCGGCGCTGATACTGACATTCCTCGTACAAAAACACCTGATCGCCGGACTGACGTTCGGTGGCGTGAAAGGATAAGGCACTTGAGCAGTATCAATCTGAAAAAAGTCGTCAAGTTCTATGGCAAGACCGAGGTCGTCCACGGTATTGACCTGGATATAGATCACAATGAATTTGTGGTTCTTGTCGGACCGTCCGGTTGTGGCAAATCGACAACGCTGCGGATGATCGCCGGTCTGGAAGAAATATCGGACGGTGAGATCAGTATCGACGACACGATTGTCAATGAGTTGCCGCCGCGCAAGCGAAACATCTCCATGGTGTTTCAGAACTACGCCCTTTATCCCCACATGAGCGTACGAGAAAATTTGGGCTTTGGCCTTAAGATTGCCAAACAACCCGAAGCGGTTGTTAAACAACGGGTTTCCGAGGCCGCAGATATCCTGGGCCTTAGCGAATTGATGGACCGAACGCCCGCCGAACTTTCGGGCGGCCAGCGTCAGCGTGTGGCCATGGGGCGGGCCATCGTGCGTCATCCGCAAGCGTTTCTGTTTGACGAGCCATTGTCGAACCTTGACGCCAAACTTCGGGTGCAGATGCGAACTGAGATTAAGAAATTACACCAAAAAGTCGCGACAACAGTTGTTTACGTCACCCATGATCAGGTCGAGGCGATGACGTTGGCCGACCGAATTGTGGTGATGAAGGACGGGTATATCGAACAGGTTGGCACTCCGATGCAGGTATTCAATCACCCAAAAAATACCTTCGTCGCAAGCTTCATCGGATCGCCACCGATGAACCAGCTACCGGCACGGATTGAAGGCCAAACGGTGGTGTTTGACGACGGAACCAAATTGCCGGTCCCTGGGCATCTTGCGGACAAGGTGCGTGAGGGGCAGCAGGTTATCTTCGGCATCCGCCCGGATGATATGACCCCGGAAGGCCACGGAATTCAGGAAACCGGTCAAAGCACGATACTGGAATTGAAGGTGGATTTGGCTGAATTGCTGGGCACTGAAACGTTGATCTACACCAGTTTGGCTGGGCAAGAAATTCAGGGAAAGATGTTTGACCCACGGGATGTTTCCCCCGGCGAAGTATTAAAGTTTCGGGTGTCGCTCGATAAGGCACATTTGTTTGACGCTGCCACTCAACAATCGGTGAGCGTTGGCTGATGGCGCGAATTGCCCATATCGAGATTATGATGATTGATCTGCCGCCAAAGGTGATCAGAACAGATGCGATTCAGTCGTTTGTAAGTCAGGAAACGCCAATAGTACGTGTGACGGATGTAGAAGGACAAACGGGCACCGGGTACTGTTACACTATCGGATCAGGCGGTCCGGCAATTATCAGTCTTTTGAAAGAGACACTTGCGCCCCGCTTGATTGGCCGGGAAGCAGAAGAAATCGACGGCATTTGGCGCGATTTGCTGTTTTCCACTCATGCAACGGCTGTTGGAGCGATAACTTCATTGGCGTTAGCAGCTATTGATACGGCTCTTTGGGATTTACGATGTCGACGCGCAGCGTTGCCACTTTGGCAAATGGCGGGCGGTTCAAAAACGTCGGTGCCGCTTTACTCCACCGAAGGCGGGTGGCTGCACATATCGACCGAAGACCTTGTTGCAGATGCTGTCGCGATTAAAGAGGCAGGTTTTGCCGGTTCCAAGATCAAAGTGGGAAAACCTTCGATCGCCGAAGATCGGGCACGGTTGCTAGCTGTACGGGAAGCGGTTGGCGACGATTTTATGATCATGGTCGATGCGAACCAGTCGTTTTCGCTGGCTGAGGCTCTTCGCCGGGCAAAAATATTTGCCGAGGCAAACATCCACTGGTTCGAAGAACCCATGTCGGCCGATGACGTTGGTGCGCACTGTGAACTTGCGCGCCACTCATCGGTTCCGATTGCTGTGGGCGAAAGTCTGTATAGCCTGAGCCAATTCAAAGACTATCTAACTCACGGTGCCGCTTCGATTATTCAGGCGGACGTTGCCCGGATAGGTGGGATTACCCCTTGGTTGAAGGCCGCGCATCTGGCCGAGGCATTCAACGTACCGATTTGCCCGCATTTCCTCATGGAACTGCACGTAAGTTTGGTCTGCGCGGTCCCGAACGCGCCAATGTTGGAATACATCCCACAACTGGATGAGGTGACGCACAATCCAATGGTTATCCGCGAAGGTCATGGCATCCCGTCAGATGAACCTGGCACCGGGATTGACTGGAACTGGGACATTGTGCGCGCCCGGATTGTCGAAGGTACGCACCATCAATTTGCAAAGGAAGGAACCTGAAATGCAACGTATGGGAATGATGATCGGTATTAAACCGGATCAGGTTGCAGCGTACAAAAGGCTTCACGCAGAGACCTGGCCAGACATTCTGGCGATGATATCCAAGTGCAATATCACGAATTATTCCATCTACCTTAATGACGCAGAAAACCTGCTTTTCGGGTACTGGGAATACACCGGCAAAGATTTCGCCGCAGACGGCGCCATAATGGCGGCCGACCCGCGCACGAAGGAATGGTGGGCCATCTGCATGCCTATGCAGGAACCGCTAGACACGCGGGCCGAAGGTGAATGGTGGTCAATGATGGAAGAGGTGTTTCATCATGACTGATAACCGGCTTCCACATTTTCAGGCATGCTATACCAGTGTGGTCCACGACGTGATGCGCGCAATGGAATTGCGAAACTTTACCTTGCCACCCAGAATTACGCCCCTTCAACCTGAAATGACGCTGTGTGGTCCGGCTTGGACAGTTCAGGGCCGGGTCGAGGAAACCGCCGATCCACACGAAACGCTGCTGGCATGGACCGGGCTGTTGTCAAAAGCCAAGCCCGGCCACATCTGGACGGCGCAGCCCAACACGCATCTGATCGCGCAGATGGGCGAACTGTCCGCCGAAACGCTTCATTGCAAAGGGGTTTTGGGGTGCGTTCTTGATGGCGGCCTTCGTGACGCGAATTTTATCTTGAAACTTGGCTTCCCGTGTTGGCGTACCCATCACACACCCCGCGATATCGTAGGGTTTTGGGTGCCAACCGGAACCGACATTGACATTATGATTGGTGACGTTCTGATCCGACCGGGGGATTGGCTTCACGGTGACCGCGACGGGATGGTGTGCATTCCCGGCGAATTCCTGGACGAAGTTTTGGACAAATCGCAAATCGCGATGAAAACCGAAAACATGGTCCGCAAAGCAATCCTTGAAGGTGTCGACCCGCAAGAAGCCTATTTGAAATACGGAAAATTCTAACGATGAAGATTACCGCCTTGGATATTCGCGCGTGTTGCTATTCGGGTGCTTCGGTTCCCGGTGCGGCCATGCGCGATGGCCAGTCGCAGGATGCTTTGGAATTCCTTGTCTACACAGTCCGAACCGAGGATGGACGCCAAGCCTCTTCCTTTGGTTTTGCCGGGCGTTCCGCCCTTGGCGCCGGGCATCTGGCGGCGGCGTCACTTCGCCCCTTTTTCGTAGGTCGAAATGCATTGGACCGAGAGGCCGCCTGGCTTGACTGGCGGGTGGCTGATCGTTGGTGGCATCACCTGCCGATCTACAGCTACGGCCCAGTTGATTGTTGCCTTTGGGACCTTGCAGCAAAGGATGCGGGCCAACCCCTTTGGCGCTATATCGGAGGCGCGCGCAGTGAGGTGCCTGTATATGCCTCCTCGCTGGTTTTAACGGATTCGGATGCCTATGCCGCTGAGGCCAAAGAAGTAAAAGCGGCTGGATTGAAAGGTTACAAAATCCACCCGCCAGGGCGGTCGGTCGACGAAGATATTGGCATCCATCACGCGGTGCGGGAAGCTGTCGGGCCCGAATTCACACTGATGTCGGACCCAGTTGCACCTTATACTTTAGAAGAAGCCGTTCGGCTTGGGCGAGAGCTTGAAACCCTGAATTACCTTTGGCTGGAAGAACCGCTTCCTGATGAAGCCTTTGGGGCACTTCGGGAATTGACCCGCGTTCTAGATATTCCTGTGATCGGAACTGAGGTTTTGCCAAAGCATCCCTATTCGGTGGCGGAATGTATTGCGACCCGCGTTGTCGATGCGGTGCGCGCCGATCCATCATGGTGTGGTGGCGTCACCGGCACATTGAAAACTGCGCGTTTGGCTGAAGCTCATCATATGAGCTGCGAATTGCACTCAGCCATTTTTCACCCGTTAGAGTTAGTTAACCTACACCTGAACGGTGCCATAGGAAATTCAAGCTACTTAGAATTGTTGTGGCCATTTTCGCCGTTTTCATTCGGGCTGGCAGAACCTTTACCGATTTCTGACGGCGTGGCACAAATGCCAACGACACCGGGACTTGGCATCGATCTGGATTGGGACCTGATCGACAACGCAACGATTGCGGAGCTTTAGATTATGAATACGGACGTCCGTCTTTTGTTGCTTTCGCCCGACGACAACATATTCGTGCTGCGTGCGGCCGTTGAAGCGGGAGAGACAATCGTAGTTTCTGGCCAGCAAATCCAAATCTCAACCAGGATCGGCCTTGGCCACAAAATTGCACGCAACGCCATAGGAAAGGGCGACAAGGTTTTGAAATACGGCGCATCAATCGGCTCGGCCACATGCGAAATGTCACCAGGTGATCACGTTCACCTTCAAAACTTGAAAAGCGACTATACACCGACCTATTCGCTTGAATCAGAACGCGATGCCCATACGGGAGAGCGGACATGAGTGGGCTTTCTGGATATCTGCGCAACGACGGGCGCAAAGGCATCCGCAATCATATCGTGGTGGCATATCTCGTCGAATGTGCACACCATGTAGCGCGCGAGATTGCTTGGCCTTATCGAGATCACGCGCATGTAATCGGCTTTCCAGGCTGTTTTCCTAATGTATATGCCCAGAAAATGATGGAACGGTTGTGTACACACCCCAACGTTGGCGCCGTTTTGTTGGTTTCGCTTGGCTGTGAAAGCTTCAATCGTTTTGCGCTGGAACAAGTGGTGCGCGACAGCGGTCGGCCCGTTGAAACTTTGGTCATTCAGAATGACGGAGGAACGCTCGCAAGCATTAATAAAGGGCAAACCTGGATCGAGGAAACGCTTGTCGAAACAGAAAAAATGGCTCGTGTACCGATGGATATAAACGAGCTTGTCGTCGGAACCGTGTGCGGCGGATCAGATGGGACAAGTGGTATATCGGGCAACCCTGCCGCGGGCCGGGCCTTTGATCGGCTGGTCAAAGATGGTGCCGCCTGCATTTTTGAAGAAACCGGTGAACTGATCGGCTGCGAGGAAATCATGGCAGCCCGCGCAGCCACCCCTGAACTGGCGGATGAACTGCGTGCCTCGGTCACCAAGGCCGCGCAATATTACGCGACCTTGGGTTTTGGAAGTTTCGCTGCGGGCAATGCCGAAGGCGGGCTGACAACGATCGAAGAGAAATCCATGGGTGCCTATGCGAAATCGGGTGCCTCGGAAATCTCCGGGCTGATCAAACCGGGGGATGTTCCCCCGCGCGGCGGGCTTTATCTGATGGACGTTGTCCCTGACGGCGAGGTGCGGTTTGGGTTCCCGAACATTACTGATAACGCGGAAATCGTGGAGATGATGGCCTCTGGTGCGCATCTCACACTTTTTGTGACCGGGCGGGGTTCGGTCGTTGGGTCTGCCTTGGCCCCGGTCGTCAAAATTGCTGCCAACCCGCATATGTATCAGCGCCTTTCGGATGACATGGACATCAACGCAGGCAAGATCATAAATGGCGGGTCCTCAATCGATGACGTGGGCACTGAAATCTACGATCTGGTTCTCAGCGCTGCTGCCGGAACCAAAACCAAATCCGAAGCACTCGGTCACGCCGAGTTTATTTTGACATATAAAAGCTTTGAGCCAATCGGACCGGCCTGCTTACCAGCATGAGGAAAAAAGATGGATTTTATTGATACACACCAGCACCTGATTTTTCGCGACCGCCTTGGATATGAATGGACAAATGGGATCCCGTCCTTGGCCGAAGGCGATTTCACGCCGCAAGACTATGATGCATTGACCACCGGTAAAGGCATCAGCGGGACATTGTTCATGGAAACCGGTGTGGACGACGTGGACTACCAGTCCGAAGCGAGGTACGTTGGCGGACTTGTCGGTACGGGCGGAATGTTAGGCCAGATTGCCTCATGCCGCCCTGAAGAAGACGCCGGCTTCGATGCATGGTTTGAGGAAAGCCAAGGGCTAGGGGTCGTTGGCTATCGGCGAATTCTTCACGTGATGCCAGATGAACTGTCGCAATCTTCAACTTTTCGCGCAAACATCAAAAAGATCGGCGCAGCGGGCCTTCCCTTTGATATCTGCGTGCTTGCCCGGCAATTACCGCTGGCGACAGAGTTGGCGGGTGCTTGCGACGGCACAAAAATGGTTCTGAACCATTGCGGGGTGCCGGATATTGCAGGTGGGGCGTTTGATGCATGGGCGGCCGATATTGAAGGGCTGGCCCAAATGTCAAACGTATCAGTTAAATTATCGGGCCTCACGGCCTATTGCGCGCCCGGAACTGGCAACGCCGAAACCTTGCGCCCTTGGGTAAATCACGTCATCCAAACATTTGGACCCTCGCGGATGGTTTGGGGCGGCGATTGGCCAGTGGTAAACCTTGGGTCTGGCTTGCCGGAATGGATTGATATCACACGCGAACTTTTGAGCGGATTGTCAAACGACGAGCAAAGCGCGATCGCTGGCGATAACGCGCACAAATTGTTCAATCTCTAATCCGACTTGGGTCAACAGGAGTTCAAATTCTTGCCGACACGGCACCAAATAAACCAAATACAAGAACCGCACATGTCCAAAAAAAGAAGAACGCGATGCGTAAAACCGCAAACCTGATTACAAAGATAGACATTGATGATGTCCGTGTTCCTACGTCTGACAGCTTGCTCGGGTCTGATCCGTTCCACCGCAAACCTGATTACTCAGTTGCCACTGTGCGGATTACGACTGACAGCGGTAAAATCGGTTGGAGTGTCGTGTTCGGCATCGGTGCCGGAACCGACTGGTTGGTTTACGGCTTGTGCGATCTGTCCGGATTGCTTGTGGGGCTGGATATGAACGATTTTGCAGAGGATCCGGGAAAGGTTCATCGTCGGTTGATGGACCATCATCAACTGCGTTGGCTTGGTGATGGCGTGTATCGAATGGTGGTTGGCGGTCTAGTCAACGCGCTTTGGGATCTTTGGGCAAAGTTGGAAGACAAACCCCTTTGGGCACTTCTTTCGGAATTGCCCGTGGAAACAATATTGGCTTCGATTGATTGGCGCTACCTGCGCGATGTGCTGGCACCCGAAGACGCCCGCGCAATCCTAGAACGTGGCCGCCAAGATGCTGGCGAAAGACGTGCAGAAATGCTGCAGCGTGGGCCGCTTGCTTACTCAACTTCTGGCTGGCTTGGATTAAGTGACGCGGAAGTTCTCGCCAATATACAGGATCTGCAAAGACTTGGGTTTCGGCATTTCAAAGCCAAGGTTGGCAGCAATCTGGCCGATGATCGTCGCCGATTGGCACAGCTTCGCAATGCAATTGGTGCGGACGGACACTTAATGACTGACGCCAACCAGATCTGGGGGGTGGATGAAGCCATAGAATGGATGAATGCGCTCGCCGAATTCCGGCCCTACTGGATCGAGGAACCGACAGCCCGCGACGACGTACAGGGTTTCGTTCGCATTTCAAAGGCAATGGAGCGTTTTGACATCGGCGTTGCGGCGGGCGAACAGATCCCGTCCCCGGTGATCTTCAAGCAAATGCTCGCCAGCGGAGCTTTGACCCACTGTCAGATCGATGCGACCCGACTGGCTGGGGTGAATGACGTTTTGGCGGTGATATTAATGGCGGCGCACTTTAATATACCGGTTTGCCCGCATGGCGGCGGCATAGGACTTTGCAACATGATCCGGCATTACGCAATCTGGGATCAGACTTCGGTTTCGATGACCAGAGAGGGCCGCCTGGTCGAATACATCAACTTCCTGCAAGACGACGTATTTCTCGCCCCGGTGGCGGTGCAAGATGGCCATTACATCGCGCCGGAAGGCCCTGGGTGGGGCCTGGAGATGAAAGCCGAATTTATTGAACGCCATAGGTATCCCAACGGCGAAATATGGCGTCATCGCAAAGGCCCCCTTGGCTCAGCTTTTGAGGCTTGAGCTGTCCTTCCCCCCTAAATTAGTGCCACGAATTTTGTTAAAACTCTCTTAAGGAGGAAAGTGAATGGCACGAAAGAGATACAATGAAGAAGACATTCTGAGATTACTGCGTGAGAT
>Ga0209660_1000755_pt1 | contig 18390 bp, 21 predicted proteins | sample SaaInlV_100m_DNA_2_FD_184659 | JGI IMG/M metagenome (GOLD analysis project Ga0209660, IMG submission 184659) | Marine microbial communities from expanding oxygen minimum zones in the Saanich Inlet - SI072_LV_100m_DNA (SPAdes) (version 2) | ecosystem: Environmental > Aquatic > Marine > Intertidal... | reverse complement strand
TAGTTATTATCTTTGTATAAAATATAATGAAACAATTATGATGTGAGTTTTTTAACTAATGCCAAAAAATCATCATCGTTAATTGGTGGAATATTCATAATATCCAAATTTTCAGAAACATGTTCCGAGGATTTTTGACCAACAAGAGGGGCAAGGACACCAGGAGATGAGCGAATAAACTGTAAAGCACGTAATGATGGTTTTAATTCACCAAAATCAGGCATAACACCAGGTGACAATAATCTCCCTTGCATAAATGGAACACTAGTAAATACACCAATTCCCAAACGGACTGAAGATTCTAAAATTGAAACAGGTTTATTTTGAATTAATTGATTTTTTCCAAGTAACGCTTGATCATAATTCAGGTTATAGGGTAATTGGATAAATTTGAATCCATGATCATCACCGCCAATATTTTTTGCCATGTTAACAACATCCTCTAGTGAAAGATAGTGAGGGTTATCTTTCATAACTCTAAAACACTCCCAAGTGGCCATACCATAAAATTTAATTTTTCCTTCATCACGTTTTTTCTCATATAATTCAAAAACAGAAGATAGTTTTTCTAAGAATTGTTCTTTAGAAATATCTTTAATTTGTCCTTCAATACCATTATGAAGATACATCAAGTCAATACAATCTAAATCCAAATTTTTTAAACTTCTGTCTAATTGATCAGAAAGATAAGGAACAGTCATACAATGATATCCAGATGTAATATCACCTTCTTTTACAATTCCAGGTTTTCCAAATTCACGCATCACATATTCCATAAAATCCTCTGGGATATCAGCATCATTTGTAACATAACCATTTTTACTGCTTACAAAGATTTGATCACGAGAAACTTTTTCTTCATTAATTAATTCAGAAATAGCTCTACCAACAGAACGTTCAGCCTTTTGAGCACGATAATTTATTGCAGTATCAATTACATTCACACCAGATAATACAGATTGCTTTACTGCATTTTTTACTAATTCATCAGTTTGTTTATCAGGATTTCCAAGATAAGTTCCAATTCCAACATTTGAAAGATGAAGATTTTCAAACATGTTAAAATTAAGAGAATTTACGCTTGAATTTTGTTTAAATTTGGCAGTTCCTTCAGTTGTTGCAAATCCTGAAATCATAAGAGAACTCTATTTTCACTAAATTTATGTCTGTTTAGATAGGAATTAGGAAACTTAAAACAAACAAAATTCCAGTTATGCGACTAGATTTCAAACTTGAAGACATGGATGGAACTAAATCACTTACTGAATTATAATTTTTTTGCAAGCCTAATCCAGATTTAATCATTAGAGGTAAACTCAATAAACAAATCAAGGATAAAAGTGGAAACAGATTAAGTGAAATTCCAATTAAAATAATAGAATATGCAAACAAGGGGAAAATCCAAAACAGTTTTGTTGCCTTTTCTTTTCCAACCACAATAACTAGAGTTTTTCTGCCTTTTGATTTATCAGCATCATGATCAGGAAATGAAGCTATAAACAAAACTAATGAAGATAAAGTACCAACAACTATACCTGCTAAAATAGATTCAATATTTACTTCACCAGATTGAATGTAAAATGCTCCGATAACAATCATTGAACCTTTTACACCAACAAAAAATTCGCCTAAACCAGAATCAACAATTTTTGTAGAATAAAAATAAATTGATAAAATAGCAAAACCCAAAATTATTGCAATTAAAATGCCATATGTAATCACAAAATAACTTCCAATCAAAGAACCAAGAACTAAAAACAAAACACCGGCACGATAAACAGTAGAAGGTTTGAGTAGTCCTTCAGGCAATACACCAGTACCACCACTCATTTTTGTCCTAGTAGTTTTAGTATCAATACCACGTTTGAAATCCCAATAATCATTTAGTAGATCAACACTTGCGTGAAGTGCCAGAACTCCAGCAAAAGTCAAAATTGCATCAAAATATGCAATTGTTTCATTTTGTGACCAGTTTAATGCCAAGCCTACAAGTACGGCAATTACAGATGCTAACAAAAAACGAACTCGAATAACACGTAACCAAACAGAGATCATTAGTGATAATACTGATTTTTACTATAAAATTCGTTAGTTTTGATTTTTACTAAATTTTATATGAAAATATGAAGAACCCCAGTCATGAGATTCGGAAAAATAGAGGAAAACGAAAAAACAGTGAAATTTGATTTGAATTTAAAATGTTCCAATTGTAAGAAAAAAGTTCCAGGAGGAATGAAATCTGCAATAAAATATTTCAAAACTAAAGAATTCAATAAAGAGATAGAGGAATTTCAAAAAACGTATCTGTGTGGAATTTGTAGAGACAAAAAAAGATCACAGAATAAAAATGAATTAAATTAAACTTTCATCACTAACTTCAATAGGTTTCCTTCCCATAAAGCCAGAATCTTTATCATGCCAAAATTTGATTTCAGTTTCACCATGTTTCCAACAAAGACAAACCTCTTCATCAAAACGTTTAGAAGGAAAATCAAGCAATCCTTGTTCAATACTTTTAATCATGACACCAGTACTTTCTAAAATTTCAACTGATTGATAAAATTTAGTTATAGCAGAATTCAATTGTTGTTTCAATATCATGTACTTTTCAAAAGAATTAGTAGTAGAAATAGTCATTTGTAATTCTTTTTCTATTTTTGTAATATCGTTTTTTTTAGCTAATGCATATTCAAATTTTTTAATTACATCAGGCAATGCTTCATTTGCTTGTTTTGCAGTAAAAAAGGAAAACATGTGTATTTTCTAAAAGCCTTAATTAAAAATCTTAGCTGCAAATTTATTAAGAATTGATTTTCAATAAACAATATGAGTGAAGATCCATTAGAAGCAATAATTGTACAGACAATCAATGGCGCAATAGCTACAATTCCAGGATACCTTGAGGAGATTAAAGAAAATAAAGAGACCCTCAAAGTTGAAAATGCTCAAGAATTTGTATATGGAATAGTAATGGGAATGGCATTAGGAATGAGTGGAGCCATACTTAGTGCACAAGAAAAACCACCAACAAATGAAGATCAAATCAGAGTTAGAGACATCATATACAAACACATACCAGAAATAAGAGAAAGAATTTTCAATCAATAAAATCAAAAAAAGATTATTTTATTCTATATCTCAAAATAGCCAAAACAGAATCATCTAATTCAAGTTTTTTAATTATTTGTGGCGATGTAGCAAATTCAATTTTACATGATGTCTTTTTGGCAATTTCCAACATTTTCAAGATATTTTTAAATTGAGAATTAGTATGATAGTTTGCAGAAACAATTAATGTTTCGACACTACCTCTTTCTAAAGCACGATAAATAACATTATTTCTTTTTGCAGTTAATCCATCTTTTACTAATGTTTCATATTTTTGAATTAATTCTTTCATGTGTTTTTTTCTATACTCATACAAATGATGAATCAATATTTTATGAATATCATTTTTTGCAGTAGTAAAAGATAGACCTTCAACAAATCTACATTTAAAAGATAAATCAGAATTTAATTCATCATAAAATTCTGTTTTTCCAGGACCGTTTCCACCTAAAAGTATCAACTCACTATCAACATCCATCAATCTAACTTTGTTTGCAACCTTTTTGAAAAATACATGAATTTTTGTCTGCCTTGCACGTAAAAATCTTCCCTGACTTTGTCCTCCTTTCTTATGTCTTCCTTGTAAATCAATTCTTAATTTAGATTCTTGAGTAATTTGATCACCATGAAACTTTTGTATTCGTGCAGTTTTTTGATCAACAGTTACCAACAAAACATCATAATTTATTTTTAAAATATCAGAGAAAGGTTTCACATAAGGTTTTTTATTTACCATGTAGACATAAGGTAATTTTTTTGAGGTTCCAATTACTTTAATGTGAATTTTTTCATTTTTGAACCAACCAAATACACATAATGTTTTAGTAAATTTTCCAACAGATACAGGATTCTTTTTAAGTTCTAAAATTTTCTTTTCAATTTTCTTTTCAATTTTCTTTAATGATTCTGAACGGGTTGTTTCTTGTAATAATTGAATAGTGTCTTTCCCCTTGCCATATGGATAGTAAACTGAGATGCATTGAGAATTAATTTCTTTTAATTCTTGCACAAATTGATTCAAAGATAACCATTCAGAAGGACCAATTTCAGATAATTCATTAGCCATAAAAATTGGTAAAATTACTTTTTTAATAAGAGTTCGAATGGGGTTTAAAACCAGCAATGGATACAAAAAAGAAAGAAAATATCATGAAATTGAGTTAATTTCACTCAAAAAAGAGATTTTTTTAAATAAATTTGAAATAGCTTATATACTAACAGCGTTGTGAAATACTGTATTATTTTGGTTCAAGAAATTACGAATATGGATACACTATGTGGTCGTTGTGGTAAAAACGGAATGCTTACAGATAATGTTACAGGAGAAAGATTCTGTGGTAAATGTGGTTTTGTAATTTCAGAAACTTTACAAGATGCAGGTCCAGAATGGAGATCATTCTCAAAAGAAGGTGGAGCAGATCCAACAAGAACTGGTGCTCCAACATCATTAACAATGCACGATAGAGGACTTGCAACTATTATCAATCCATTAAACAAAGATGCATCTGGAAAACCATTATCAACTTCTATGAAAAGTACTATCGAACGTCTCAGAACATGGGACAGTAGAAGTAAAGTGAATGCATCATCAGATAAAAATTTGAGACAAGCATTAAGTGAACTAGCAACACTGAAAGACAAATTATCACTATCAGATTCAGTTATTGAAAAAGCAGCTTACATTTACAGAAAAGCATTAGAAAAAGGATTAGTTAAAGGCCGTTCAATTTCAGCATTAATTGCATCAGCGCTATATGCAGCATGTAGAGATACTGAAACACCAAGAACACTAAAAGATGTTGCAGATGCAGGAAATATCAAGAAAAAAGATATTGCAAGATGTTACAGACTATTACATAGAGAATTAGAATTAAAAATGCCAGTAGTTGATCCAACACAATGTGTGGCAAAAATTGCAAGTAAATTACAAATTTCTGAAAAAACAAAACGTTATGGAATTAAAGTATTAAGAGAAGCCCAAGAACATGAAGAGTCTGCAGGAAAAGACCCAATGGGACTTGCAGCAGCTGCATTATACTTATCCTGTGTTAAAAATGGAGAAGATAGAACTCAAAGAGACATTGCTGAAGCTGCAAATGTAACTGAAGTAACAATAAGAAATAGATACAAAGGACTGAGATTAGATCAGAGTATAGAAAGGTAGAATGAAATAAGATATGCCACAAACAAAACCAGTCATTGCAATTGTAAACGTAGTAGCTTCTGCAACAATTGATCAAAAATTAGACTTAGTAGACATTACAAAGAAATTTCCAGATGTAGAATATCACCCAGAACAATTCCCAGGAGCAGTATTTAGATTAAAAAACCCAAAGACAGCTACTCTGTTATTTAGTTCAGGAAAAATGGTCTGTACAGGTGCAAAATCTCAAGAACTTGCTGAGACAGCAGTATCAAATGTTGTAAAAATATTAAGAAAAGGTAAAATCAAAATCAAAAAAGACGCTGTAGTTTCAATTCAAAATATCGTATCCTCAATTAACCTTGGAGGTAAAGTCAACTTGGAACAAGCAGCAAGAACATTACCAAGAAGCATGTACGAACCAGAACAATTCCCAGGTTTGATTCACAGAATGCTTGACCCAAAAACAGTCATCTTGATTTTTGCATCAGGAAAACTAGTTTGTGTCGGAGCTAAATTAGAAACTGAAGTCTATCGATCTGTAAATAACGTTCATTCGTTGTTAGAAGAAAAAGACTTGATGGTATACGATTAGTTTTAAAATAATTATTTTAAAAAAGTAATTTATTTGATAGGACTTCCCAAGGCAACGTCTTCAGTTACAGTTAACCAATATGGCTTATCATCAACATCTGCAGCTAGTAACATTGCATTTGATTCAACTCCAGCCATAGTTTTTGGTTCCAAATTTGCAAGAACAATTACTGTTTTTCCAACAATATCATCAGGTTGAAAATATTGTGCGCCTCCAATGATAACATCTCTTTGATCATCCCCACCTAAATCAATTCTACCTTTAATTATTCGAGATTTACCTTCAATAGATTCAGTTGCAATAATTTTAGCAACTCTAAGATCTAGTTTTGCAAAATCATCGTATGAAACAGTAGTCATAATTTATCTAAATTAATCGGTTTAAAATGAATTTGCATTATTGTAATTCTTTTTTGGTAATTCCACTAGTTTCAATTTCATATTTTAAAGCAGCTGGTAATTCCATGTATTTTTTGTTAACTAATTCAATAATTTGATCATCAGGAACGTCAACCTTTTGCAATAATTTACCACGTTGATGCGCATAAGCATTTTTCCAAAAAGTTCCAGCATCAAAAGTTTCAATTTTGGGCATAAGACAAGTAAATTTGATGTTCTTTTAAATTTTAAGGGACTGTGACGGAAGAATGGTCAAGGCCATTAGAACCGGAGTTAATGTTCTGGATTTTAGGCGTTGGCCCATCACAGTCTGTATCAGTAAGAAGTGGAATCTAATATATTTGATGCAAAATGAATGGAATTAAAGATGGCAACAATTGTGGTTCAAACAGAAATTAAGGCCACAATAGAGAAGGTATGGGAAGTTATTTCAGACATAGACAATGAACCAGAATTTTGGAAGGGAACAAAAAAAGTAAAAACATTATCAGTTGAAGGAGATATAATCAAAAGAGAAATTACCATAGCATTTAGAGACCAAAAATGTTTACAAGAAATTCAATTAAAACCTAAAAAAGAAATTAAAGCTAAGTTTACAAAAGGAATACTAGAAGGAACTAAAATTATAACATTAACACCAAAAAACGACAAAGTCATTATGGAGACATCATGGGAAATTAAATTGTCGGGAATGATGAATATGTTTACAAGTATGATAAAAAATCACATAAAAAGTGGCACAGAACAAGCAATGAAAAGTATCAAAAAAGAAATTGAGAAATAAATTATGGAAATAATAATTGAGATAATAATTTACATGATGGTAGCAATTTTAGTTGGAATTTGTGGGGCATGGATATATCTAATTAAATCAATGATTGAGACATTTACATTAACACCATATCTAGATAAATTTGAAAATACAAACAATACAACTCCTAAAGTTTCAATTATCCTTCCTGCAAGAAATGAGGAAAAATATCTAGCAAACTGTTTAGAATCATTAATTGATCAGGATTATCAAAATTATGAGATCATAGTAATTGATGACTCATCAGAAGACTCAACAGGAAAAATAATTGCTGATTATGCAAAAAATAATTCCAAAGTAATACATGTTACTGCAAATCCAAAACCCGAAGGATGGATGGGTAAAAATTGGGCATGTATGGAAGGACACAGGCAAGCAACAGGGGAATTGCTGCTATTTACAGATGCAGACACAAAGCATTCAAAACAAGTAATCTCACTCTCAGTATCACATCTACTTAGTTTACAATTAGATGCATTATCAGCAATTCCAAGGCTACTTACATTTGATTTTTTAACCAAAGTGTCATTACCAATGATATCAACATTTTTGCACACAAGATTTTCAGCAATTAACGTAAACAATCCAAAGAAAAAAGCTGCATACTTTTTTGGAAGTTTTTTCATAATTACAAAAAAAACATACGAACAAGTAGGAATGCACGAAGGAGTCAAACATGAAATAATTGAAGATGGGGCATTAGGTAAAAAAGTGAAAGAAGCAGGATATAAAATGAGAATTGTTCGAGGAGATGATCTTATAGACGCAGTTTGGGCCAGAGATGCAAGTACATTGTGGCATGCATTAAAAAGATTAATGATTCCATTATACTTGCAAAGTGAAAAAATTGCAATTGGAAGTTTTCTTGCAGTACTATTTTTATTGTTCATTCCATTCCCAATATTTCTAATCACAAATTTTATTCCAATAGAATCAATGTCTACAAAAATGCTATATGTGTCAGCAGCAATTGCATCAGCATTAATTTACACTGGATCAGTTATTGAAGTAAAAATGGGATTAAAATTAAAACTAATTCACGCATTATTTGCACCATTAGGAGGACTAATAGTAACTTTAGGATTCTTCACAGGATTAATTCAAGCTAAAGGGTCATCATCTGTTTCATGGAGAGGAAGAAGTTATTCAATGAAAGATCATACTCAAAGTTCACTTAGCATATAGAAGAAAAGTAATACTTTACATACAAATAAGAAAATAATAATTTTATGGACAAGTCAGGCATATTTGTAGGGGCAACAGTAGGCAGTATTAGCGTATTTATCATATTTTCAGCACTATTCATCATACCAACAGAATCGGATGAAACCACAATTCAAATGCAAAATCAGATAGATGAAATTAATGATTTAATTCTAACAAACTCAAAATCTAAAACATTATCATTAATTGAAATTTTTGAAAAAGCAGAACCAGGTGTTGTCAGAGTTAATACACAAAGAAATCAAACATCGGATGAAACAGGAGGAGTTGGATCAGGTTTTGTATTTGACAAAAAAGGACACATCATTACAAATGCACATGTCATAGAAGATTCAACAAAAACAGTTGTCACGTTTTTAGATGGTAGATCATATAATGCAAAAATTATCGGAATTGATGAATATACAGACATCGGAGTAATCAAAGTCAATGCAGATTTAAAATTATTACAACCATTATCACTTGGAGATTCATCCAATCTACAAGTAGGAGAACCAATAACTGCAATAGGCAATCCATTTGGATTATCAGGTTCTATGACATCAGGAATTATTAGTCAAATGGGACGATTGCTTCCATCAGGTTCAGGGTATTCCATACCAGATGTAATTCAAACAGATGCAGCTATCAATCCAGGAAATTCAGGAGGACCATTATTGAATATGAGAGGAGATATTGTAGGAATTAATACAGCAATACAATCAACAACAGGAGAATTTACAGGAGTAGGATTTGCAATACCATCACAAACAGTTGCAAAAATTGTTCCAACTTTAATCAAAGATGGAGAATACAAACATCCATGGATTGGAATTTCAGGCAGAGATATCGATCCAGATACGGCAAACGTATTAGGATTAAAAGATGCATTAGGATTCCTAGTCATCACGGTAGTAGAAGATAGTCCCGCATGGGATGCAGGACTAATTGGTTCGGATAAGACAATAGAAGTAGAAGGTAGGGAATATTCAATCGGAGGGGATGTGATTACTGCAGTAGATGGAATAGATGTAAGAAAAATAGATGATATTTTGATACATCTACAAAGAGTGAAAACAGTAGGAGATGAAATGGACTTAGAAATTTTAAGAGATGATAGAACTACAAATGTTACAATTGTACTTCAAGAAAGACCAAATTGAAAAATAATAGATACAAGCATAAATACATCTACTAAAAAATTCTTTTAATGACCAGTTTGATTTTAAAATCAGAGATCCTTAACAACGTATTAGAAAATAAATCAATTAACCGTGAAGAGATCATAGATATCTATCAGAACTCAATAAAAAATTCAGAAGAACTATTTTCAACTGCACAAAAATTAAGGACAGAAAATAAAAATAATTCAGTTACATTTTCAAAAAAAGCATTTTTGAATATTATCAATTTATGTAAAGATACTTGCTCGTACTGCACATACAAGGCAGAACCGGGAGAAGAAAAAATTTCTTTAATGTCAAAACAACAAACTAAAGAAGTATTACAATTAGCAAAAAAATACAAATGTGTTGAAGCACTTTTTGTAACAGGAGAACAACCAGAAAAAAAATATCCAGAAGCACGTAATTGGCTTAAAGAAAATGGATTCAAATCAACAGTAGAATATTTGATACATTCATCAGAATTGGCATTAGAATTAGGATTATTTCCACATACAAATGCAGGAAACTTAAATTTTGATGAAATGAAAGAACTCAAAAAAACAAATGTGTCAATGGGAATTATGCTTGAAAACATTAGTGAAAGATTAACAAAAAAAGGAATGCCACATTATTTAGCTGCAAGTAAAAAACCACAAACACGATTAAAAATTTTAGAGAATTCAGGCAAATTAGGAATTCCAATGACCACAGGAATTCTTGTAGGGATTGGTGAAACAATAGAAGAAATCATAGATTCAATATTGGCAATTAAAAAGATACATGAAAAATATGGAAATATTCAAGAGATAATTTTACAAAATTTTCAACCAAAATCAGATACAATGATGAAAAATCATCCTTCTGCAAATGAAGAATATTTTAAAAAAATTGTAGCATTGTCAAGGATCATAATGCCACAAATGAATATACAAATTCCACCAAATTTATCTCCAAAATCATATCAAAGTTTCCTACAAGTAGGAATAAATGATTGGGGAGGAATCTCACCACTGACACCAGATTTTGTCAATCCAGAATTTTCATGGCCAGATATCAACCAAGTAGAAAATAATTCAAAAAAAGCAGGATTTAGTTTAAAATGTAGGTTTCCTATATACCCAGAATTCTTTTCTTTTATTAATAAAAAGTTAAGAGATAAAATAGCAGTTATTGAAAATGAAGAAGGGTACGTAAAGGAAGGATATTGGAGATGACAATTAACATAGATTCACTGTTTAGAAATGCAGATCCAGAAGTATCTGAAATTTTAAACAATGCACTATCTGAAAAAGAAATTACTGCTAAAGAGGGATTAACACTATACAAAACAAAAGGAATTGATTTTCATTTAGTAGGATTAGTTGCAGATGAATTACGAAAAAGGAGGGTTGGAAACATTGTATCATATGTAGTAAATAGGAATATCAATTTTACAAACGTGTGTATTAAACAATGTGGTTTTTGCGCCTTTAGTAGAGATTTTAGAGAAGAAGAAGGATATTTTCTACCAACAGAAGAGATTGTACGGAGAGCAAAAGAAGCACATAGTTTAGGAGCAACTGAAGTTTGCATTCAAGCAGGGTTACCACCAGACATGGAAGGAGATCTGTATGAAAATATTTGTAGAGAAATTAAAAAAGAAATTCCAGACATACACATTCATGGGTTTTCACCAGAAGAGATTCTTTATGGAGCAACCAGATCAAATGTTTCAATTAAAGAATTTCTACAAAGAATGAAAGAAGCAGGGGTCAATACATTACCAGGAACTTCTGCAGAAATATTAGACCAAAAACTAAGAGACAAGATCTCCCCAGGAAGAATTACAGTAGAACAATGGGAAGAAGTGATCAAAGAAGCCCATAAAATTGGAATAAACACAACATCTACAATGATGTTCGGTCATTTAGAGACACTTGAAGAAAGAGTGAAACACATAGTCAAATTAAGAGAGATTCAAAAAGAAACAGGGGGATTTACAGAGTTTGTTCCATTAAATTTTGTTCATTCAGAGGCACCAATGTACAAGCATCAATTACATGAAGGAATACAGCAAGGAGGAAGTGGAAATGATGTTTTACTTACACATGCAATTGCAAGAATTATGTTCAATAATTCAATAGACAATATCCAAATGTCTTGGGTAAAAGAAGGTCAAAAAATGTCACAATTACTATTGATGTGGGGGGCAAACGATTTTGGAGGTACTTTAATCAATGAAAGTATATCGACATCAGCAGGTTCAGAGTATGGACAATTGTTAAGACCAAAAGAAATTAGACGAATGGTAAGAGAGATAGGAAGGATTCCAGCTGAAAGAAGCACGCATTATAAAATGTTAAAAAAGTTTGAAGTAGAAAATGAAGATGAAGATGGATTAGATAGAATTACAGATTATTCACAGTTTGGATCATACGCAGAATTAATTAAAATTAATAAATTTAAATATAAAAATCCAAGAGAAGAATAATTGTCAGCCTTAGACAAGGCAGTAACTTATTCAAAGAAGATAGGAATTGATGAATTTGAAATTGTTGTTGTTAAAAAAAATATTACAACAGTAAGAATTACAGATTCAGAAATTACAGAGATTAAACAAAATTTTGACGAAAATTTCGGAGTGAGATTAATTCATCAGAAAAAAATTACATCAATACAAACAACAAATGTAGAAAAAATAACTGATTTGATAGATAAAGGATTAAAAGCTACTCTAAAATTAAAACCAAGAGAATTTTGGAAAGGTTTACCAAATAAAAAAGAACATACTCAATTGGAAGGAACATTTGACAAAAAATTGAAGCAGATTTCAGGCTTAAAAGCAACTGATATCGCTCAAAACATGATTAATTCATCTGAAAATAAAAAAATAGATACAGTAACAGGTTCATTAAATATAGTATACGAAGATTTTGAATTAAGTAATTCCAATGGATTAAATTTCAATAATGAATCAACATACATTTCAGGAATTATTAATGCAGAAACAGAACACAGTACCATACCAGTTTCAGGTATTGGTCATGCATGTGGAAGAACACTTTCAAAATTTTCTCCAGAACAAATAGGAAAAAATGCAAAAAAAATGTGCACAAACTCAATTAATCCAAAAAAAATTAATTCTGATAAATATTCTATTATTTTTGATCCATATTCAGTTGGAGAATTATTAGCATTTGTAATATCATCAAATTTTAATTTTAAAACATTTAAAGAGAAAAAAAGTTGTTTTACAAATAATTTTAAAAATAAAATATCAACTGAACAATTTAATTTAACAGACGATCCACACATATCAGAAGGTATAGGAACAAAATCAATTGATGATGAAGGAGTAAAAACAAAAAAAATAAAATTAATTGAAAAGGGGATTTTTAAAAATACTTTTTCAAACCTTTATGACAGTTACAAAGAAGGTGAGAAAAAATCATCAGGTAATGCAATAAGAATGGGATCTCCTATGGGAAGAAGTGCAGAATCAATTCCAATTTCAGGACCACATAATCTAATAATCACTCCAGGTACCAGTTCACAAGAAGATATGATTAAAGAAACTAAACACGGATTGTTAGTAGGAAGATTATGGTATACATATGCAGTGAATCCAATCAAAGGGGATTTCTCATGTACTGCAAGAAGTGGAATCCAAATAATTGAAAATGGAGAAATAGTTGGACCAGGGAAATCAGTAAGAATAATTCACAATCTCCCAAATTTGCTAAACAGCATTTCAGACATAGGCAAGGATCAAAACAGAGTAATGCAATGGGCATCATTACCATCAATTACACCATCCATCAAAGTTGAAGGTATCTCAGTTAATTCAATTTAAATTTCAAATTTAGGCGTAAATTATTTAAAAAACGTAGTAATTAGATACAAAACATATCCTGTAGCCAGAATCACACCCATAGTTCTGTTAATTATTTTAGTTTTTAATCCAATCAATAATGAAAGACTAAAGATAATCATAATTGCATAATCAACATAAACATCAGCAGTAATCAAAACACCACCAAGTGTTGCACCAACTCCCATTATCATCAAAATATTATAGATATTACTTCCAATAATATTTCCAATTCCAATATCACTATGTCCTTTACGAATTGCAATTATTGAAGTAATTAATTCAGGAAGAGAAGTTCCTATTGCAATTACAGTGAGTCCAATAATTTTTTCAGATACACCTAACTCAGTTGCAATAATAACAGCATGGTCAACTGTAAGTATAGCTCCAATATACAAGACAATAATACCAATTCCAATTAATCCAATAGATTTCAAATAAACATTAGTTTTATCAGAATTGGAATTATTCGAAATTTTTTCTCTTTGTTTTAATGCACTTCTAAATGTATAAACTGCAAAAATACCTAATCCAACAAGAAGTATAACACCATCATATTGAGAAATCTCACCATCAATAGATAATAAAACAAGTAATGCAGAAACACCCAACATAATTGGAATTTCTTTTCTCAATACAGATTTTTGAACTACAAGTGGAACAAGAATTGCTGCTACTCCAATAACCATTCCAACATTAGCAATATTACTTCCAACAATATTTCCTAAAATTATTGCGCTATGATCTCCAGCAGCTGCAATGCTAGCAGCAAGCTCAGGAGTAGATGTTCCATATGCAACAATAGTCATTCCAATTACAAGATTACTAATACGAAATTTTTTGGCAATTGCAACACCGCCATTAACTAACCAATTTCCACCAAAACACAGCATCACAAGTCCAGTTACTAACAGTGCAGAACTTAATACGACTTCCACAATAAAATTTTAGATAATGGTTGTTTAAAGGAGATGATTCACTATAATTTTACAATGTTACCAATTCAAGTTAAGTTCAAAAAAGTAAAAATGATGATAGAGCCTCAATTGTACAATCTAAAATCTAAAAAACCGTAAAACAGGTGTAAAAAAACTACTCATATGGATCAAAAATAAACAAGTCAAAGACTAATAAGGTAATGTACCGTACCATACAGTATAATGAAAGCAAGATTAACTTATGTTCCACTAGAAGTGGCAGATCAATTTGAAGACTTCATCATAGAAAGAGAAGAACAAATTCTAGATGCAGTAAAAGCAAGAACCAGAGATTTCAGCACGTTATCTTTGTTAAAGTTGTTATATCAACTCAAAGGAAATCCAATGACATTTTCACATCTATATTCAAAATCAAAGATTAGAATGAAAAGATCATTTTTGAATTACCTTCATCTTTGTGTGAATTATAACTTCATAGAAAAAGAATCAGTAGGACCAAATGTAATCTATACAATTACAGATAAGGGAAGATTGATGCTAAATCTGTTCATGCAAAAAAGTAATTAGATAGAATATATCGATGCAAACTGTGCAAAAAGAATTTCCAGAAGCAGAAGTTTTTACAATTAAAAAAACAGAATTAAAAAGTCCAATAATTTTTGCAGGATTTGTTGGCGCAGGTCTCGTAGGTCCATTAGCAATTAATCACATAATTACAGAATTAAAAATGACCGAAATTGCAGTGATGAGATCAAAATATCTTCCACCATCAACAGTTTTCATGAGGGGGAGACTTCGTCATCCATTTAGATTTTATGCAAATTCAGAAGGAACAGTTTGTGCAATAATTTGTGAAATCACATTAAGAATGGAAGGATTGTATTCACTAGTATCATCAATTTTAGATTGGGCAGAAAATAACGGTTCAAAAGAAATAGTAATTTTAGATGGAGTTGCAAGTACAGAGCATGACGATAAAGCATATTGTGCAGCAGAAGAAGATTTGGTAAGAACTATGGCAGACAAAGATATCAGTTTAATCCCTCAAGGATTCATCACAGGAATTCCAGGAGGCATACTAAATGAATGTCTGGTACGAGAAATTCAAGGATTAACATTATTGGCAAAAGCAAACAAAATAGAGCCTGATTCAGGAGCAGCTGCAACGTTAATTGAAGCATTAAACAGATTTTATGAAATGGAAATTGATGTATCAGAACTTCAAAAAGAAAAAGAAAGAATTCATTCAGATTTCAGCGAATTATCTCAAAAATACGTAGAACATAGAGAAGAGATATCTGGAATGTATATGTGATCGAAGAAATAGGCAAATTCTTTTATTCATAATAAATGCGGAACAAACTATGGCTTTAACATACAAAAAAGCAGGAGTAGATATTTCAAAGATAAAACAGAGTCAAAAAGCCATCGGTAAATTAATCACATCAACTCACAAACTTCAGAAAAAAGCAAAAATAGCTCATGGTTTTGGACATTATGCAGGAATTGTAGAGATACCAGGAGGAAAAATGTTAGCAACACATACAGATGGAGTAGGAACTAAAGTTGTAATTTCAAATTTAATGAAAAAATACAATACAATAGGAATAGATTGTGTTGCAATGAATGTAAATGATATAATTTGTATTGGGGCGACACCAATATCATTTGTAGATTATATTGCTGCAAACAAAAATGATGTACCAAAATTTAAAAAAATTGTTGAAGGTTTAGTAACAGGTGCAAAAAAATCTGCAATGCCAATTGTTGGAGGAGAAACAGCGATAATGCCAGATGTGATAGAAGGAGAAGGATTCGCATATGATTTAGCTGGAATGGTAGTAGGGTTAGTGGAGAAAAAAGATTTGGTGTTAGGAAATAAAATAAAAACAGGAGATGTAATAATTGGTGCAAATAGTACAGGAATCCACTCTAATGGATACTCACTTGCAAGAAAAGCATTATTAAAAAAATATTCAATTAAAGATAAAATAAAAGGAGTAGGAGTAATCGGAGATGCATTACTAAAACCAACAGAAATCTATACAAATCCAGTTTTGGAAATGGTTCAAAAATGTAAAATAAACGGCTTAGCACACATTACAGGAGGAGCATTTACCAAATTATTACGCCTCAAAAATACAGGGTATCAAATAGACTCCCTACCAAAAATCCCACCAATTATGGAATTAATTCAAGAACAAGGAGTAAAAAATGAAGAAATGTATAAGACATTCAATATGGGAGTAGGGTTTTGTGTTGTTGCACCAAAATCACAGGCTACAAAAATAATATCGATATTCAAAAAACATAAAATTACAAGTCAACAAATAGGACAAATTGTTTCAAAAAAAGGAGTTACAGTTAACTCTACAAAAATTACATAACTTAACAAAATAAGATTAGAATTTAAACTCAAATTTTGTAGTATGGTTTTCAAAATATTCTTGAATTGCATGTGTTGTAGATTTATCATTATGTTTATTCATTACAGCACACATTATTTTTTCAATATAGTCATCTAATTTTTTGATTCGTTCATCTGCCATACTACGTGAAATTATTTCTAAATTTTTTTGGTGGTTTAATCTTTTTTTAACCATGTAAGCTCTATTAACCTCCTCGTTGATATGTTCCAACACGTCAGTAGATTTTTGTCTTAATCTTTTTCCATCTTTCATTAACAAAGTAGAAAATTGACTTAAGGCATTAATTTCAGTTTTCTGATTAACTTCCATGTGTTCCATCATTCGGATAAAATTAAATTCAGTTTGTGCAGTATTCTTTCGTTTATACAATATTCTATTAGAATTGGGCTTTACTTCCAGATAATCCATTTCAACTAATCTTTTACATGCTTGGATAATGGCAGATTTATCACCACCAACTTTTCTAGTAATATCATGAGTAAATTTCCAATTATTCGTAATTTCTAGAATTTTTTCATCATATTTAGTCGTCAATATCGATTTTGTTTAGAAAACAAGTAGTTAAATCAATTTACTAATCATAATTTGAATTTGATCGATTTATTTGATCGATATTTTTGAAGTTATAATTAACAATAACAAAATAATTTTTTACAGGATATGACCTTATATGACAGAATTCTTTGATTTTATCAGAGACTAATGAGTGATGCCCATTTTATTGAAACCATTATCGGAGTAGGAATACTTCTTTTTGCAGCAAAATTAATGGCAGAGCTTTTCCTCAGATTAAAACTTCCAATTGTGTTAGGAGAATTATTAGCAGGAATGATTGTTGGTCCATTTGCGTTAGGGGCGTTTTTTGTAATTGATGGAAAGCAATTACTTCAGATAAATGATGAAATTAGAATACTAGGAGAAATGGGTGCAATCGTAATTCTGTTTATGGCAGGGTTAGAAATGACACCAAAAGAATTTCTCAAAGGAGGAAAAGCATCCTTTACTGTAGGGACATTAGGAGTAGTGGTTCCATTCTTTGCAGGATTAGTAGTTTTCCAAATGTTTGGATTTGATGCATTACAATCAATGTTAATTGCAACAGCGCTTACAGCAACAAGTATTGCAATTTCAATTCAAGTCTTAAGTGAATTTGGAAAAATTAAAACTCCAGAAGCCAGATTAATCATAGGTGCCGCAGTAGTAGATGATATCTTAGCAATTGCCGTATTATCAGTGGTATCGTCAATTGCAGGATCAGATGGAGGAGTAGATAACATAGACATTACAGAAGTTACAATCACAATTTTGAAAGTATTAGGATTCTTCGTAATAATGTTAGTAGTTGCAGTTGTAGTAATACCAAAAATAATTACACCAAGATTATGGAAAGCAAAAGGTAGTGTAGAAGGAATTGCAACAGCGTCTTTCTTTGGTGCAGCAGCACTTGCAGGCTCTATTGGACTGTCGCCGATAGTAGGGGCGTTTGCTGTAGGAATGGCATTGTCAACCACAAAAGTATTTGAAAAAATTGAAAACTATATTGGAAAAATAGGCTTGATTTTTGCACCATTATTCTTTGCAATCATTGGAGCACAAGTAGACTTGAGAGCAGTTAATTTTGAGATTTTGGTGATAAGTGCGGTGGTGATCGTAATCGCAGTTGTAACAAAATTGGGTGGTTGTGGATTACCTGCAATGTTCTTTTTGAAAAGCAAGGCACAAGGAATGAGAGTAGGTATTGGTATGATT
>Ga0209660_1000743_pt1 | contig 18539 bp, 15 predicted proteins | sample SaaInlV_100m_DNA_2_FD_184659 | JGI IMG/M metagenome (GOLD analysis project Ga0209660, IMG submission 184659) | Marine microbial communities from expanding oxygen minimum zones in the Saanich Inlet - SI072_LV_100m_DNA (SPAdes) (version 2) | ecosystem: Environmental > Aquatic > Marine > Intertidal... | reverse complement strand
TTGTTTCATGTTATAAATTTGTAATTTGCGCAAAAATATACAAATTATGAGAAATCCCTTGACTTACATCATCTTCTTTTTAATTTTTTCAATTTCTTGTACTTCACCCGTTGTTTACAATAATCAAATCAAAGCGGATTTAACGTTTTTGTCTTCGGATGATTTGGAGGGTAGAGCTACTGGAAGTGATGGAGAAAGAATTGCTGCTAGTTATGTTTCAAAAAGATTTAAAGAATTGAATGTAGAAGCTAAAGGGTCTATTAATTATTTACATCCTTTTTCTTTTAAACCAAAATCTCATCCACATGAAGAAATAAAGTTTAATGATTCCTTGAAAAATAATGGAATTACGGGTAATAACGTAATTGGTTTTATAGATAATAATTCATTAAATACTATTGTTATTGGTGCACATTATGATCATCTGGGTTTTGGAGATGAAGGTTCCTTATACAGAGGAAGTGAAACTAAGATTCACAATGGCGCAGATGATAATGCTAGTGGAGTTTCATTAATGCTGGATTTGGCTGGAAAACTTCTAGATATTAATAAGAATAATAATTATTTATTTATTGCTTTTTCAGGTGAAGAAATGGGTCTTTTGGGTTCAAATTTCTTTGTTAAAAATCCAACTGTTGATATTTCATCAATTAATTATATGATAAATATGGATATGGTAGGAAGATTGAATGACGAAAAATCTCTTGCAATTTATGGACTTGGTACTTCTCCTATTTTTAAACAAACTATAAAATCTAATAATGACGTTTTTAAAATAATTGAAAATGAGTCTGGAGTTGGACCATCTGATCATACATCATTTTATTTACAAGATATTCCTGTCTTACATTTTTTTACAGGACAGCATGAGAATTATCATAAGCCTAGTGATGACAGTGATTTGATTAATTACGAAGGTTTGGATTTAATCTCAAACTATATATTTTCTATAATTTCAGATCTCGATGATAATGGAAAGTTGCCATTTAGAAAAACTAAAAATGAAAGTCAAGAATCTCCGAGATTTAAAGTGTCGCTGGGTGTTATTCCTGATTATTTGTATGATGGTAAAGGAATGAGAATTGATGGAGTTTCATCTGGAAGACCTGCTGAAAAAGCAGGATTTATAAAAGGTGATATTATTACTAAATTAGGTGAATCTAAAATAGAAGACATGATGTCTTATATGAAAGCTCTGTCTAAATTAAAAAGTGGTGATTTAGTTAAGGTTGAATACAAAAGAGATAATACTATATCTTCAAAAAATGTTACTTTCTAGAATAATCTAGATTTAATATTTAAATAGTTTTCTTAACTTATAGTTTGATATGAAAAAACTATATTTTATAATTTCACTCCTTTTTTTTTCGTGTTCCGAAAATAAAGTATCGATTGATATTCCAACTCTCTCAAAATATAATATCATTTCAGATTATTCCGACGTTGCCGACACATTAAATGTTTATTTAAACAGTACTCTTGGTGTAAGGTTAGAAGTTTCAGATATACAAAGAAAAAAATCAATAATTTTAGTTGAAAAATCTGATCTGAATAAAGATTTTATTTCTATAAGTTATAAAGATTCTTTAATTACAATTTCTGCTAATAATAAGAGAAATTTATATTATGCCACATATGATTTTATAGAAAAATTTTTGAATGTCAATTGGTTGTCAACTGATTTTACATACTATGAAAATTTAAAATCAATAAATTTTCCGAAAAACTACTCATATTATTATGAGCCCCCTGTTTTGACAAGAACAGTTCATTCAAAACTATTTTACAGAGATTCGGTATTTGCTGATAAACTAAAAGTTACTAATGAAGCTTTTCCTAGATATGTACCAAATGCTAGAGTTCATACTTTTCATCGTTTTCTTCCATACGACGTTTTTTATAACAAAAATCCTGAATATTATGCTTTAAGAAATGGTAAAAGATTACCTACTCAACTATGTTTGACAAATTCTGATGTTTTAAAAATTGTTAAGGATAGTGTAGTTTCTTTTTTTAACAAATCTCCAAATTCAGATGTGATTTCTGTAAGTCAAGATGATAATACACAATACTGTCAGTGCGAGAAGTGTTCAAAAATTGATAATGAGGAAGGAAGTCCAGCTGGAACTATGATACACTTTGTTAATGCTGTAGCTGAATCATTTCCAAATAAAACAATATCAACACTAGCTTATCAATACACTAGGAAACCTCCTAAAATTAAGCCTGCTAAAAATGTTTTAATAACATTATGTTCTATTGAATGTGATAGAAGTGTTCCAATAGAATTAGGCTGTAAAGATTTTAGTTCTGATTTGAAAGGTTGGTCACAGTTAACTGATAACATTAGAATCTGGGATTATACAACTCAGTTTACAAATTTCTTGGCACCTTTTCCAAACTGGGGAACTATAAAGCCAAATATAAATTTGTTTGTTGATAATAATGCTAAATGGATTTTTGAACAACATTCAAATAATGATAGTGAGCTATTTGAACTTAGAAGTTATATTATGGCAAAGCTACTTTGGAATCCAAATTTAGATTTTCAAACACTGTTAAATGAATTTAATAATAAATACTATGGAAGTGGTGGTAAGTATATTTCTGAATATGTAAATAGTATACAAAACCAGATTGATAATACTTCTTTTTTTCTTTTCTTATATGGTGATCCTTCTCAGGGATTTGATTCTTTTTTAAGTCCTGAAAATCTTTTAAACTATGACATGTTGTTTAACAAAGCTCTAAGCAGTGTTGAGTTAGATTCAGAATATTACAAAAGAATTCTAAGATCTAAAATCTCGATTGATTATGCAGTTCTAGAGTCTTACAGAAAAAATTTTTCTAATTTATATCAATTAACCAAAACAGAAAATAATATAAAAAGTATAAATCCTAAATTGATAAACAGACTTAATGCATTTAGTGAGACTTGTAATGATAACGATATAACTTATATGAATGAAATGGGTTTCACTGTTTCTGATTACATCATAAACTATAGAAATGCCCTAAAAACTGCTATTAAGGAAAATCTGGCAAGTTTTAAAAACGTCACATTACATACGGATCCTAAAAAATATGCAAATGAAGATCCTAGTGTATTAACTGATGGTGCTTTGGGTGGAAATAGTTTTTATTCTAATTGGTTAGGTTTTGAGGGTAATAATTTAAATGCTGTAATAGATTTAGACGAGTCTAAAGAAATAAAATCTTTGAGTATGAATTTCCTTCAAGTTACTAATCATATTGTTTTTTTTCCTGATCAGGTTGAGTTTTTTTACTCAAATGATAATGTAAAATGGACAAGTTTAGGGAAAGTTTCCAATAAATTTGATCTTTCTCCAAAAAGTAAGGTGAATGATATTCAAACATTTTCCATTAATGTAGGGAAATTAAATACTAGATATGTAAAAGTAATTGCAGATAATATTAGTAAAGCGCCTATTTGGCACCACGGAGCTGATTTGCCATCCTGGATATTTGCTGATGAATTAATAATTGAATAATTAAAAATCTTATGAAAAAATATATTTTATCTATTGATGCTGGTACAACTAGTTCAAGAGCTATTTTATTTGATAAAAATGGAAAACAAGTTTCTATATCACAGTTTGAATTTACTCAGATTTTTCCAAAAGAATCTTGGGTTGAACATGATCCAATTGAAATATGGAACACTCAATTAAAAGCAATTCATGATGTTATAAAAAAATCTAATATCAGTATTGATGAAATTGATTCAATTGGGATCACAAATCAAAGAGAAACAACAGTTATTTGGAACAAACATACTGGAAAACCTGTCTATAATGCTATAGTTTGGCAGGATAGAAGAACCGCTTCATTTTGCGATGAATTAGATAGTTTAGGAAAAGCGAATACTTTTTATAACAAAACAGGATTACTTTTAGATGCTTATTTTTCAGGAACAAAAATTAAATGGATTTTGGATTCAGATTTGTCAATAAGAAAAGCTGCAGAAAACGGGGACCTTTTGTTTGGGACAATTGACACTTGGCTTATTTGGAATTTAACTAATAGAAAAATACATGCCACTGATTACACAAATGCTAGTCGTACATTACTTTTTAATATTCATACATTAACTTGGGATGACGAGTTATTATCAATTTTAGATGTTCCCAAAAACATGCTTGCTAAAGTTTTTGATAGCTCAGAGAAAATTGGAGTTACTGATTTCGAAATTTTAGGGTTTGAAATTCCTATTTGTGGTATTGCAGGTGATCAACAAGCTGCATTGTTTGGTCAAATGTGTATTGAACCAGGAGATGTAAAAAACACATATGGAACAGGTTGCTTTTGCATGATGAACACAGGAAACAAGCCAGTCAAATCTAATAATAGAATGTTGACTACTATTGGATGGAAAATTGGCGATAATACGACTTATGCATTGGAAGGTAGTGTATTTATTGCTGGAGCAATAGTTCAATGGTTAAGAGATCAATTGAATATTATTAATGATGCCTCAGAAATCGAAGATTTAGCAAAGACAGTAGAAAATAATGGTGGAGTTACTTTTATTTCTGCTTTGTCTGGGCTTGGAGCACCATATTGGAATCCTAATGCTACTGGCGCGATTATGGGAATAACTAGAGGAACAAAAAAAGGACACATTGCAAGAGCAGCATTAGAAGCAATAGCTTTGAGATCTAGAGAAATAATAATTGAAATGCAAAAAGATTCAGAAACTACTTTTGATAAATTAAAAGTAGATGGTGGTGCAAGTAATAATAATCTTTTGATGCAAATCCAATCAAACTTTTTACAAGCTCAAGTAATTAGACCTAAAATAACTGAAACTACAGCGTTAGGAGTTGCTTTTTTTGCAGGATTAGCTTCAGGATTTTGGAACTCTGTTAATGAGATAAAAAGTATTTGGGAAGTTGAAAAGAAATTTGATCCTCAATTGGTTGAATATGATAAAAAAGTTATTTCTAATTGGGAAGATAGAATTAAAAAAGTTCTTTAAAATTGAACAGATCTTCAAATATTAACTTATTAAACAATAATAAAAAATATGATTTTATTATAATTGGTGGTGGAGCTTCAGGACTAGGTTGTGCTTTAGATGCCTCATCAAGAGGGTATTCTGTTGTCTTATTAGAAAAATTTGATTTTTGTAAAGGAACATCCTCTAGAAGTACTAAGCTTATTCACGGTGGAGTTAGGTATCTAGAGAAGGGACAAATTGGATTGGTCTATGAAGCTTTAAAAGAAAGAGATATATTAAAAAAAAATGCTCCTCATCTAGTTAAACAAGTTGGTTTTTTAATTCCTGTTTACAATTATTTTTTCAAATTTTATTATTTTTTTGGATTAAAGATTTATGATTTTATATCTGGAAATTTAAGTTTTAAAAAATCTAAAATAGTTAATAAAAATAGTGCTACCGAATTTGTTCCTAATGTTTCAAAAAAAAATTTAAAAGGGGGAGTTGTTTATTATGATGGTCAATTTGATGATTCAAGGTTAGGAATTGATATTGCTCATACTTCAGAAGCTAACAAAGCTATTTTAATAAATTACATTTCTGTAGAATCATTGATTAAAGAAAATGGAAAAATCAAAGGAGTAGTCGCAACTGATACTGTTAGCAATAATATATATTCTATTAGAGGAAATAATATCATTAATGCTACGGGAGTTTTTTCTAAATCTATTATGGATATGGATTCTAATAAATTTAAATCGGTTATAAGACCAAGTCAAGGTGTCCATTTAGTAGTTGATAAAACCTTTTTAAAAGGAAAATTTGGAATATTAGTGCCAAAAACATCAGATGGAAGGGTATTGTTTGCTGTTCCTTGGTTGGATAATGTAATTATAGGGACTACAGATTCTGTTGTTGATAAACCAACATTCAATCCGGTAGCAACTCAGATTGAAATTGATTTTATTTTAGAAAATTTAAAAAATTATTTAGAATTTTATCCAAAGAGAAAAGATATTAAAAGTGTGTTTGTAGGTCTTAGGCCATTAGTTGCTAGTAATCTTAATTCAAAATCTAAAGATTTATCAAGAAAACATAAAATATTAGTTAGTGAATCAGGTTTGGTTAGTGTTATTGGGGGTAAATGGACAACTTATAGAAAAATGGCAAATAAAGTAATTGATATAGCACTTAAAAAAACAAATTTACCATTTGTAAAATCTGATACTGGAAATATAAAAATTGAAAATGGTTTAAGAAATATTGATTTTTCAAAAAAATCTTTAAGTCACGATTTTTTTTTAACTAAGGAAATGATAATACATTATGTCAGAAATGAAATGGCATTAAATTTAGATGATATTATGTCACGTCGATCTAGATGCGTATTTTTAAATACTAAGGAAAGTATTAGGATTGCGCCTAAGGTCGTTGAAATTATGTCAAAAGAGCTTTCTAAAGATGAAGCTTGGATAAAAGAACAACTTAAAACTTTTTATAGTTTAACAAACATTAATAAAATTTAATATGGACTCTATTTTAGCTGAATTTATTGGAACAACAATTCTTATGTTACTTGGAATTGGAGTAAATGCAAATACTAGTTTAAAAAATACAATTGGTAGTGATAATTCAAATTGGGTTTTAGTTAGTATGGCATGGGGATTATCAGTCTTTGTCGCTGTTTTTATTACTGGACAATTTAGTGGCGCTCATTTAAATCCTGCAGTAACTGTAGGCTTGGCAGTTGCAGGAAAATTTTCTTGGTCTTTAGTTCCAGGATATATATTTACGCAACTTATAGCAGCTATGTTTGGAAGTTGGTTAGCTTATGTTGTTTATATTGATCATTATAGGCTAACAAAAGATGAAGATACTGTTAGAGGCTCTTTTTGTACAGGCCCTGCAATTAGAAATTATAAAAATAATTTTTTTAGTGAAACTATTGCGACTTTTATTTTAGTGTTTGCTATATTTTATATAGTCGAACCTAATTTAAAAATTGAAGGTGAAGTGGTTAATTTTGGATTAGGTGCACTTGATGCCCTACCTGTTGGTATATTGGTTTGGGTTATAGGAATGACACTTGGTGGAACGACTGGTTTTGCTATAAATCCAGCTAGAGATTTTGGTCCAAGACTAGTTTATTCATTACTTCCAAGAAAGAACAAAAATGCTGATTGGTCTTACAGTTGGATTCCTGTTATGGGACCATTTCTTGGAGCGACATGTGCTGGTCTTTTATATAACTTTATAATGTAATGATTAATAAAAAACACGTTCCTTGCATCGCAGGGTCAACAGGTCTTGTTGGTTCTCATTTATTAAAAAATTTATCAAATCTTTACCCTAAAGTAATCTCTTTAACAAGAGAAGAGGTTAATTATTCAAATCCGAACATTCAAAATGTAATCGTTAATTTTGATGATTTAAACATTAATAGTGTTCTTAAAGAAGTTGATCATTTATACATAGCTTTAGGAACCACAAGAAAAAAAGCTGGAAGTGCTGAGAATTTTAAAAAAGTAGATTATCATTATTGCCTTAATTTAGCTAAGAATGCATGTAATTGTGGAGTAAAAAGTATTTCCATAATATCCTCAGTTGGATCAGATCCCAACTCATTTTTTTTATATCCAAAAACCAAGGGATTGATCGAAAAGCATATTTCAGAAATTTCATTAAATCATTTAAGTATTGTAAGGCCTGGGATAATTTTAGGCAAAAGAAATGAAAGCAGGGTTGGAGAAAAAATAGGGAAAATTTTGTTTTCTTTAATAGATAAATTTCTTTTTGGTAGTTATTCTAAATATAAAAGTATCTCTGCTGACAATATTTCCAAAGCAATGATTTATCAAATTACCGATTCCTCTCCCGGAGTAAATATACTTGAGTATAATGAACTAATAAAAAGTTCAAATAGTTTTGACGATCTTATAAAACTCGATTGATAGAATTATTTACATTTGCGAGAAATTTTAGTTGATGCTAAACATACACAACCTTTCTGTTTCTTTTTCTGGAGAATATTTGTTTAAAGAAATTTCATTTAAATTAATTTCAGGAGACAGAGTAGGTCTTATTGGAAAAAATGGAGCTGGAAAATCTACCTTGTTAAAACTTTTATCAAAAGAAAACGAGATGGATTCAGGTTCTATAGCTTATGAGAAAGATCTGAAAATAGGATTTCTTAAACAAGACATTGATTTTGATAAAGGCAGAACTGTTTTAGACGAAGCATATCAAGCATTTACTGAAATTAAATCCCTTGAACAACAACAAAATCAAATTAATACTCAGTTAAGTGAAAGAACAGACTATGAAAGTGATTCATATTTAGAGTTAATTAATGATTTAAGTGATGTTAATGACAGATATGAGTTAATAGGAGGGTATAATTACCAAGGGCACACTGAAAAAATATTACAAGGTCTTGGTTTTAAAAGAGAAGATTTTTATAAAAGTACAGACACTTTTTCTGGAGGATGGAGAATGAGAATAGAATTAGCTAAGCTTCTACTTCAAAGTAACGATCTGCTATTATTAGATGAGCCTACAAATCATTTAGATATAGAATCTATAATATGGCTTGAAAACTTCCTTAAATCTTTTTTAGGTGCAGTAGTTATTGTCTCACATGATAAAATGTTTTTAAACAATGTGACTAATAGAACAATTGATATTTCTTTAGGAAGGATATATGATTTTAATAAACCCTATTCAAAATACTTAGTTTTAAGAGAAGAAATAAAATCTCAGCAAATTAGTGCTCAAAAAAATCAAGAAAAACATATTCAACATACAGAGAAATTAATTCAAAAGTTTAAAGCAAAAGCTTCTAAAGCATCAATGGCTCAATCTTTAATGAAGAAAATTGAAAAAATTGATAGAATTGAAGTTGATCAAGACGATAATAGTGTAATGAAATTAAACTTTAATATTTCAATAAACCCTGGGAAAGTTGTAACTGAAATTGAAAGTTTATCAAAAGATTATGGTGACAATAAAGTATTGTCTAATGTCAATTTGCTTATTGAAAGAAAAAGTAAAATAGCATTTGTTGGACAAAATGGACAGGGTAAATCAACTTTAGCTAAAATTATGGTGGGAGAACTTGCACCATCCACAGGAAATTCAAAATTAGGTCATAATGTTCAAATTGGATATTTTGCTCAAAATCAAGCTGAATATTTAGATGGTACTAAAACTGTTTTACAAACAATGATAGATTCCGCTAATGAAACAAACAGATCTAAAGTAAGAGATGTATTGGGATCTTTTTTGTTTAAAGGTGATGATGTTGAAAAATATGTAAGAGTACTTTCTGGTGGTGAAAGAAACAGGTTAGCACTTGCTAAACTTCTTTTGCAACCTTTTAATGTGTTAGTTATGGATGAACCAACTAATCATTTAGATATTAAATCTAAAAGTGTTTTAAAACAAGCTCTAATTAAATTTGATGGAACTCTAATTTTAGTTTCTCATGATAGAGATTTTTTACAAAATTTAACAAACAAAGTTTACGAATTTAAAAGTCAAAATATTAAGGAGTATTTAGGTGATATTGATTTTTACCTAAATCAAAGAAAAATAGAAGATTTTAGAGAAATTGAAAAGAAAGATAAAGTAATAAGTGTAAAAAAGAATAAAAATATTGACAGTTCAACAGAAAGAGAATTGAAAAAAAGGATTAGTAATATTGAGAGTAAAATTTCTAGATTAGAAAATGAAATTTCAATTATTGACAAAGATTTGGAAGAAGATTATGAGAAAACAATTTCTAGAGATAATTTCTTTTCTAATTATGAAAAGAAAAAATCTGATTTAGATTCTCTTATGAAGAAATGGGAACAATTAAGTTTGTAAAAAATCATTAACTTTATTGGTATAACTAATTATATATGTGCGAATTAACTAATGATGAACTTTGGCTTGTTGTTAGACTTTATACTTTTGCATTTTCTCCAGTTATTTTAGGGTTATATTACTTAATTAAAAAAAATATTAGATTAAATACATCTATTATTTTATGTTTAACTTTTTTTATTTGTGCAGCTGGATTCGAATTATGGCTAACCTACGGTCTATTTGATGGTCTTCCAGTTAGCGAAAGACGATCTGAAGCTTTAAATTGTGCTATTCCTCAAGATTTAAACTGGGTTTTAAATTCACTAGGTGATGTTTTTATTGTATGGATTGGATTGTTTTTAGTTAAGAAAATATTTAACAAAACTATTAATCCATTTGAAAAGTGGAATTGGTCTGTTTTTTTTGTTTTTCTTTTTTGGTTTGTAGGGCAAAATATTTATGTTGAAGTATTTATATATCATTTACAATTAGGTGAAAGTGGAGATTTGTCATGGGGGCCTTTAATGCCATTGGGTTCGTATTATAATCCCACTCTTTTTGAAATCTATGGTAGGCCTGTAACTTTTCAATCTCAATTAACTTGGTTACTAATGACCCCTATAGTATATTTTTTAGCTATATATTTAAATAACAAATCGACTAATCAAAATGTATAAACGTTTACTTTTTTTTTGTATTGTAGTTTTAGTATCCTGTTCAAAAGATGATTCTTTTGAGGAAGAAATTATTATAAATCCAAATGCAAGTGCAAATGTTGTAGGGTATCTTCCTCAATATAAATTTGATTTCAATAACAATATCGATTATTGTAAGTTAACTCATTTAAATCTTGCCTTTGCCAACCCTGGCGCTGATGGTAAATTGATTATTGATGATTTTAACGATATAGTAGTAAAAGCAAGAAGTGATAATAGTAAAATCAAAATTTATATCTCTATTGGTGGAGGGTATTTAACTGATGCTCAGGCTTCAATTTGGTCAAATTCAATAGATGTAAAAGATAATAGGCCAGCTTTAATCAATGATATAGTTAGTTTTGTTGTTGATAACAATCTAGATGGGGTAGATGTTGATTTAGAGTGGCAATATGTTACGCCAGGATATAGCCCTTTTGTAATCGAGTTAAAAACAGCTTTGTCTGCTAAGGGAAAAGGAATGACAGCAGCATTACCTGGAACAACTAGATTTAATAATATTACTGATGAAGCTTTAGAAACTTTCGATTTTATTAACCTAATGGCTTATGATTTTACTGGACCATGGAATCCAACCGCATCAGGCCAGCATAGCTCATATGATAATGCGGTTAAATCAATAAATTATTGGAAAAATACTGTTGGTATTTCAGGTTCAAAATTAACATTGGGAGTTCCTTTTTATGGTTATGATTTTTCTAATTCTTCAAATGTTACATCATTTACTTTTGGACAAATGGTTTCAACTAATAATTCGTATTCCGAAATTGACAATGTTGGTATGAAATTCTACAACGGAAGACCTACTATTAAATCAAAAGTAAAGCTAGCAAGTGAACAGGTTTCTGGGATTATGATTTGGGAATTAGGTCAAGATTCTTTTTCTGAATATTCATTGCTTAAAACTATTCATAATGAATATAAAAGTCTTGGTTTTAAAACAACTGAACTTTGTTTAGATTAGTTTTAAGTAACTTCAGATTTACTATTATCGATTTTTAAATATTCTTTATTTTCTAAAATAGTTTTAATAGCTATAACAGTTTCAAAAAGATCAATAAAGCTTACATAGAGAGGCGAAAACCCAAGCCTAATATTGTCTTCAGGTCTAAAATCCGGGATTATTTTTTTTCTCGTTTCATCTCCTTTTATAAGTAATTTACAAATTCTCCAAGCTTCTTTATGTTGAATTGTAATGTGAGAACCTCTAGAGCTAGATTCTATTGGCGAAGCTATTTTTACATCAAATTTTAATAGCTCATCTTTTATAATTTTTATTAAATACTCCCCCAATTCAATACTTTTATTTCTAATGTTTGTTATTCCAGCTTCAAGTACTATATCTAGTCCAGTATTTACGGGGATTAATGAAAGAACAGACGGAGTGCCGGCATTAAATTTATTTATATTATCAGCAGGTTTATATTTGTTTTCAAAATTAAAAGGTTTTGAATGCCCAAACCATCCTTTTATAGGGTTTTGTAAATGACTTAATATATCTTTAGATACATAGAGAAACGAAGGTGAGCCTGGACCACCATTTAAAAACTTATACGTACATCCAATAGCAGCTTTTGTTTTAGAATCTTTAACATCAATATTTATAACTCCAATTGCATGACTACAGTCCCAAACAATTATACTTTTATTATTTTCAGCAAATTCATTCAACTCTTTAATAGGGTAAAGAAAGGAGCTTTTGTAGGTTACAAGGCTTAAACAGTATATACCAGGGTTTTCTTGAATTGATTTTTTTAAAACATCAATCTTACAGCTTAAATTATTATTATAATTTAATATTGAAATTTCTTTTTTTTCTGTGTAGTCTTTTAACCCTTCAATTATGTAATTATCACTAGGAAAGTTTAGACAGTCAGTTACTAGGGTTTTTTTATACTGATTACTATTTAATAGACAGTATAAAATTTTGTACAAATTTACTGAAGTTGATTCGCCTACTAATACTTCATCATTATCTGAGTTAATTAATTTTGACATTTTAAAATTAATTTTTTCAGACATTTTCAACCAATTGTCATTCCAGCTTCGTATCAAATTTTGACCCCACTGTTTATTAATTGTTTCATTTAAGTTTTCAATACTTTTTAAAGGAAGTTTTCCTAGAGAATTCCCATCTAGATATATTTCATTTGAATTATTAAGAAATTTTGATTTAAATTTTTTTAAATCATCATGACTGTCTTTTTCTAATGCAATTTTATTTAAATCCATTTTAAAAATTTTTAAAGTAAGGTTTGATGATTTTAACCCATTGTTTATACATTTTTTTACTAGGGTGTAATCCATCTTCAGCTATTAAAGAATTATCATTTACAGCCTTTCTGGATATTTCTGTTATATTAAAAAATGTAATATTATTTTTCATGCATTCATCATGAATTACCTTGTTGAATGCATCAATTTCGTTACCAATTATGGTTCTGTTTTTGTTTTTTGCAAATGGGGTGACTCCCCAATCAGGAATTGAAACAACCATAACTCTTTCCTTTTTATAATTTGCGTATTCAATTGATTTCTTTAAAAGTATTGTAAATCCTTGTTTAAAATTTTCTACACTTCTTCCCCGGTATTGATTATTTACACCAATTAACAACGATACAAAGTCAAATTTTTTATTAAAATTTATTTTATTTAAAGTATCAATTAATTGGTCAGTAGTCCATCCAGATTTAGCTATAATAACTGGTTTATTTAATTTATTTCTTAAAGAATTAGATAATTGTACTGGCCACCTTTCAGATTCTTTAACGCTTTCTCCAATAGTGTAGCTATCACCTAATGCTAAATAAGAATAATTTAAATCTTTAGTTTGACCAAAGGATACAATTGGAAGTAATAAAATTAAGATTAAGAATTTTTTCATCAAATTGTTATTGCTTTGAGTTTTTCAATTTTACAAGAAATGATTTTTGTTCATCATTTAGTCCATCTGCTGTAAAAATTGAAATACCACTTGCTCCATTTTCCTTAGAAATATTGTAAGCTTTTTCAAAATCACCAGGGTTTTTTAATGCTCCACTGTAAAGTCCAGAATGAATTGGGAAGTCCACGTCACTAACACCTTGTTTTGTTGCAAATCCAATCCAATTGATGTTTTCTCTGTAAAAATTATTATAAAGCATTGGATATGCTGAATCTAAATTCCAGTCATTCCATGCTTGTCTTACCATTTGTCTAGACATTTCTGGAAACGGGAATACAGCTGCACTAACTTTTTTGTTTTTTGAGTGTGCTATATCTACAATTTCATTTACTAAGCTAGTTATGGCATTTAACCTAAACTGTCTCCATTCGTTTGATAGTTCTGGATTTTTTAAATCTAACGGATCTTTATTGAAAATTTCTTTAAATTTTTTTCTAGCAATAGGATGGTAACCATAATCATATTCAGGAAGTTCAACTTCTTGCACAATATTATATTTTGGTTGTAAATCTGCCCCTAAAATAACATCCGGATATCTTACGTAATCCAAATGAACTGAAGCAAGTCCGTCAACTTCCATGAGTTTTTTTGCATTGTTTATTATGTGATTTCTTGCATCAGGATGAAATGGACTTAACCACTGATAATAATTGACATATGCTCTATAGTCTAAGGAATTATCTCCATTTCTATTAACTTGATACCAGTCTGGATTTTTATTTGCAATAGTATCCCCAGGTCTATTTACAGTCCACATCCATCCGTGAACTTTGATTTTTTTCTTATTAGCTATTGGTATAATTTTTCTTAAAATATCAGGTGATCCATGAATTAAAACTTCTGTTATACCCAAGGAATCGTAATAATTTATTTTATTCTCCCACTTTTTTTGAACAAACTCATTACCTGCGCCAGTCCAGGTGCTTATTGTAAAAGTATTTTCTTTGATTTCATTACTACAATTAACTAATAGAAATGAAATATAGAGTAGTATTACTTTCTTAATCATAATTTAAATTTTAATTTTTCCTGATTCATTTATAGAAAATTTAATTTTTCCCTCTAACACAGATAAAATAAACCCATCTTCAGTTTTTAGAAAATTACATGAAATATTTCTATTATTATATTCTTTTATTTCAAAATTTATAAAAGTCTCATGCTTAAGTTTTTTTAAATATTTTAAATCACCAAAAGAAACTTCTCTGAATAATGCATAAAGTATTTGTTTTAGAATTTCTTCTTTTGGAATTATGTAATTTGAATTGTTCTCAGAAAAAATTAAATAACCCCAGTTCTCTGGGATATGCATGTTAATAGTTCCTTGTTGAGACCAAACCCAATTATATTCAGGAAGATATTTTCTATTTATTTTTTTTCTAAAGTATTTTCCGCTTTCTAAGTCATGATCCCAATTCACTCTAGAAAAATTTATCCTCCATACGTCACCTGGCAAAGGATAATCATAATCTAATGGTCTTTTTAATTGTGATATTTCAACAAGAGGAATAGCCATTTCAACAGTCCAGTAATTGTCAATATTATTAGGATCATTGATTGTTCCATTTATATTTACTGCTGATTTTAGATCTTTAATGTTCCAACTGTTATCGGCTTTACCCTTTAATCTGTAAGGCCTGTTTAAGTATAAATCCCAAATTGTTCCCAACGCATTTATTTCTATTTCTCCATAACTAAACACATGATTATTAGGGTTGATAAAGATTTCAAAGTCGTTATTATAGTAGATTACAGCATCTCTTTTAGTAATGTCGCCCCAAATATGATTTTCGTACAGTTTAGCAAAAACATATAAATAACTTTCATCCCATAGTAATTTTACGTTTGTTTTTTGTTTTGGAATTTTTATCCCTTCAATATCAATAAAATCATCACTGTATTTAGCATTCTTCCAAACTTTTTCATTATCCTTTCCATCAATTAAAATTGGATCAGATGTTTTGGTTACCACATAATGCTTGGGTATAATTATTTTTTTACTTAAATCAACTTTTATAGTTTGATCTTTTTTGCATCCAAAAAAGAGTAGTGATAAAATCAATATAAAATATATCTTCATTTAATTAAAAATTTAAATATGTATTAGTAATTTAAAGTTATTAAATATTACTTATTATGAGAATCTTTCTTTTTATATATTTTTTATTATCGAATTTAGTTTCAGAAGAAATAAAGGTAATTTCTTATAATATAAGATATAATAATCCAAATGATGGTAAAGATATATGGGAGAATAGAAGAACAACAATTGTTGATTTTATAAAAAACGAAAATCCTGATTTTTTAGGTTTGCAAGAGGTTAATCATGCACAATTATTATTTCTAAATTCTAATTTATCAAACTATTCATTTGTTGGTGTTGGTCGTGATGATGGTAAAACAAAAGGTGAGTATAGTCCAATATTTTATAATAATAATTTATTTGATTTAATTAAGTCAAACACGTTTTGGCTTTCTTCAACTCCAGACAGAATTTCTGTAGGATGGGATGCTTCGATGGAAAGAATTTGTACTTATGCAGTATTTAAGACAAAAAAAAATAAAAAAAATATTTGGGTATTTAACACTCATTTTGATCATATTGGTGATAAAGCAAGAGAACAATCGGCTGATCTTATTATCAGTATGATAAATAAATTAACAAAACCAGAAGACCATATAATTATTACAGGAGATTTTAATTTATCAGATAATTCAAAACCAATAGTAAATCTTCAAAACAATTTTAATGATACTAATAAATTTCTAAAAAAGACAGATAAGACCTACGGAACATTTAATAATTTTAAATTAAATTTTGTTTCAAAAAATAGAATTGATTATGTTTTTGAAAAGAACTTTAAACTTATTGATTCAAGGCACGTTTTCGTTAAAACACCAGAAGGTCGCTGGGCTTCAGATCATCATCCTATTTTAGCTAAACTTAAATTTTAAATAATGAAATATATATACCTATTGATGTTATTTGTAATCGGATGTTCATCCACAGATAATTTAGAGAATAATTTTGGAATAGTAATTCATGGAGGTGCAGGAACTATTTTAAAAGAAAACATGACTTTAGAGCTTGAGGAAAAATATAAAAATGCTTTAAAGGAAGCAGTCGTAATTGGCTATGAAATATTAAACGATGGTGGGACTAGTCAAAAAGCAGTTGAAAAAACTATTAATTATCTTGAGGATTCCCCATTGTTTAATGCAGGAAAAGGCGCTGTTTTAAATTTTGACGGTGAAGTAGAGCTTGATGCCTCTTTTATGGAAGGTAAAAATTTGAATGCAGGGGCTATTTCAGGATCTAAAAAAATAAAAAATCCAATATCAACTGCAATTAAAGTAATGAATTCTTCATCTCACGTTATGCTTTCTGGAAAAGGAGCAGATGATTTTGCAGTCGAACATAATATGGAAACGGTTGAGCAAAATTATTTTAAAACAGAAAGAAGAATTAATAGTTTAGAAAAAATTAAAAACATTGAAAATAATAAAGTTTCAAATTTGTCTAATAGTGATTACAGAGTACAGAAACTTGGTACTGTTGGATGTGTAGCTTTGGATAAGTTTGGTAATTTATCAGCTGGAACTTCAACTGGAGGAATGACAAATAAAAAATGGAATAGGATAGGGGATGCTCCAATTATTGGTGCAGGAACATATGCTAATAATAAAAGTTGTGCAGTTTCTTCAACAGGTTGGGGAGAGTATTTTATAAGAGGGGTAGTAGCTTATGATATTGCTGCTTTAATGGAATACAAAAACCTTTCCATCAGAAAAGCAGCTAAAACTGTTATAGAAAAAATTTCCAAAATGGGAGGAGATGGTGGTGTAATCGCTATTGATAATCAGGGAAATATAGCTATGGAAATGAATACCTCTGGTATGTACAGAGCTCATATAAATTCAAAAGGTGAAATAGATGTTAAAATTTATAAATAATTAATTTCTATTATGAATGAACCATTAGCAGAAAGATTAAGACCAAAAAAATTAGAAGATTACATTAGTCAATCTCATTTAGTCGGGAAAGAAGGTGTTTTAACTCAACATATTAAAAAAGGTTTAATTCCCTCAATTATTTTTTGGGGTCCACCTGGAATTGGAAAAACTACACTAGCAAATATTATTGCTTTAACATCTGAAAGGCCATTTTACAGTTTAAGTGCAATTAATTCAGGAGTTAAGGACGTTAGAGACATAATTAACAAGGCAAAGCAAAGCGGTGGTTTATTCACTGCAAAAAATCCAATCTTATTTATTGATGAAATTCACAGATTTAGTAAATCTCAACAAGATTCTCTTTTGCAAGCGGTAGAAAAAGGATGGGTGACTTTAATTGGTGCGACAACTGAAAATCCAAGTTTTGAAGTTATTTCTGCCTTATTATCAAGGTGTCAAATTTACACGCTGAATTCGTTTAATAAAAATGATTTAGAGACGCTTTTGAATAGAGCCATAGTAAAAGATGAAGTATTGTCTAAAAAATCAATAAAACTTAAGGAAACTAATGCTTTATTGAAATTTTCTGGTGGCGATGCTAGAAAACTTCTTAATATTTTTGAGTTGATAATCAATGCTCATCAAAGTGAAGAAATAATTATCACTGATAAGACTGTTACATCCATGATTCAAAATGATACAATTCATTATGACAAGTCTGGTGACCAACATTATGATATTATATCTGCTTTTATTAAATCAATTAGAGGAAGCGATCCTAATGCGGCTGTATATTGGTTAGCTAGAATGATTCAGGGTGGGGAAGATGTCAAGTTTATAGCTAGAAGATTGATTATTCTTGCTAGTGAGGATATTGGTAATGCTAATCCAACAGCGTTAGTAATTGCAAATAATACATTTCAAGCTGTTTCTATAATTGGAAATCCTGAATCTAGAATAATTTTAAGTCAATGCGCTACTTATCTTGCCTGTTCTGTGAAAAGTAACGCTTCTTATAACGCAATTAATAAAGCATTACAAAATGTTGAAGAAACTGGAAATATGTCTGTTCCACTTGAAATTAGAAATGCACCAACAAAACTAATGAAAGAGCTAG
>Ga0209660_1000721_pt1 | contig 18861 bp, 6 predicted proteins | sample SaaInlV_100m_DNA_2_FD_184659 | JGI IMG/M metagenome (GOLD analysis project Ga0209660, IMG submission 184659) | Marine microbial communities from expanding oxygen minimum zones in the Saanich Inlet - SI072_LV_100m_DNA (SPAdes) (version 2) | ecosystem: Environmental > Aquatic > Marine > Intertidal... | reverse complement strand
CTCGGCCTGTTGGGTGCAGTCATTGGCCTGATATTCCTCAATCTTGGAGGAAGCGGCTTTCAGGAAAAGTATCTGCACGGATACGCCCTCTCCCTTTTGCTTGATTCCCGTCAACTGGCAGTTGCCCTGATTACCGTGCCGCTGCTTGCATGTGTTGCCGCCTGGTTGCCCTCCCTACACGCATCCCAGCGCGATCCTGCTGAAATCCTTCGCCATGAGTGAACCCATCCTAAACTGCGAAAACCTGCGCAAGGTATTCTCGGAAAACGGCACGGATGTCGAAGCCGTTGCCCCCATCAACCTGTGTACCGAACCCGGCGAATTTGTTAGCCTGTTTGGCCCGAGTGGATGTGGCAAATCAACCTTGCTGCTTGTCGCCGGCGGGCTCCTGGCTCCCACATCCGGAAACCTTCTGGTTTGTGGCCATGATCCTTACGCCCTTTCTGCATCCGACCGCTCCGCCTTCCGTGCCCGTCATATTGGTTTTCTTTTTCAGCAATTCCACCTTGTTCCCTACCTGGGTGTTCTCGACAACGTCCTTGCCCCGACCCTGGCCGGGAGTTTTCCTGATGCTGAACAACGTGCCAGGGAACTTCTCGAGCAGTTTCAACTCTCTCATCGCCTCACCCATGTCCCCTCCAAGCTAAGTACAGGAGAACAGCAGCGTGTAGCCCTGGTTCGAGCTATTCTCCGTAAACCCCGCATTCTCTTTGCCGACGAACCGACCGGGAACCTTGACAAGGAAAACAGCACCCTGGTCCTCGATTACCTGAATGACTTCGCAAATGACGGGGGTACTGTCCTCATGGCCACCCATGATCCTGTTGCCCTGGAACGATCCACCCGCACTGTGGAACTGGGTAAAGACTGAAGCCCAATTTAGGCAAATCGATCACCGGTTACTCAATCCGAACCCTAAAGAAACCGTTGCCATCAGTTGCAGGTATGAAGACGGTGACCTCGGTAAACGTGCCGCGATCGATTCGGTTCACGGAGGCTTTGGAGAGATCAACAGGTTCCCATGTCTTCAGGTCAGTGGAACGCTCAACAATGTAGGTGATCCCGGTTGCCGATTTGTTCTCGGAGTAGCTGAAGCTGACAAATGTATCCCCCGACCCATCCTCAACGGAGTCCACGATGGGGGAGTGGGTGGACACGTTGCTGGCCGGGTCGCTGCCAAGGGCATGTTCCAGCAGGTTGCTCATGCCGTCACCATCAGCATCCTCGACTGCGGAGAGCCGGCTGGCTTCATCCAGTGGAACCCTTGCGCCAGCGATGGCATCGGTTGCCTTGGCGGCCACGGTCAGTTCTGCACTGAGGGTCAAGCTGCCCGCCGCATTACTCGCAATGATACTGTATGTTCCCGCATCGGAGACCTTGACCCCCCTGCGCGAAATCTTGTTCTTGGTTTCCCCGGAGATATCGACCCCGTCCTTTTGCCAATTGAAGGTGATGGGCTTGCCGCCCCGGATGGATGCGGAAAAGGTGGCGGTCTTGCCCTCGACCAGGCTGAGAGATTTCAATTCCTTCGTGGAATAAGGCTTCAATAGCACTGTGACCTTGGCGGTCTTGCTCTTCACCGAGCCAACCCCGTTCTTGATGGAGCAATAGTAACTGCCCAAGCTTTCGGCTGATGCGGTGGCGATGGTCAGGTTGGCTGTCTTGGCCCCGCTCACGCCGCCCCCATTCTTGACGGTCGATTTACCATTGTACCACGTATAGGTAGAAGTGTTTCCCTTGCTGTCCAAGCTTTCGACTGTTGTGGTCAGGTTGATTGCATCCCCCTCGTTTACGGTGACTGACAATGGGTGGGTCGTGATCCTCGGCTCATGATAGACCTCGAGGTTGGCCTCATTGCTGGTGATGAATCCGCCGCCGTTGATTGCCCTGACCCGGTAGCTCCCGGCGTTGTCCGTCTTTATTTTACTGAACTTGAGTTCGGCCTTGGTAGCCTTGGGGATTGGATCCCAGGTGACACCGTCAACATTTAGCCTCTCCCATTGGTAGGTTGGTGATGGGTCTCCATTAGCCACCGTCTGGAGTGTAACCTTGCTGCCCTCGTTTACGCTGGCACTGCGGGGGTGGGTCTTGATTGTTGGCACGACATACATCCCGAGTTCCCCGGGCTTGCTGTAGGCACGGCTGGCACCGTTGTCGACCAGGCATCGGTAATCGCCCACGTTTTCCGGTTGCATGTCCGCAATGGTCAGCGTTGCAGAGTTTGCCCCCTCGACGGATATCCATTTGCGGGATTTCGCATCCAGTTTTTCCCATTGGTAGGTGATTGTGCCGTCACCGGTCGTGGTAACGTCCAATGTGGCGGGTTGGCCCTGCACAAAGGCGTCACCCGCCGGGTTTGCCGTTATCTTGACTGCACTGATGACGGATACATTGAACTCATCACTGGTCGCCTTGCCGGCACCGTTCTCCACCTCGACCTGGTAAGTTCCGTTGTCCCTTGCCGGGGAAACCTTCTTCAGGGTCAGCTTGTTCTTGGTAGCCTTGGGGATCTCCACTCCGTCCTTGAACCACTTGTAACGCAGGGTCTTGCTGCCGGTGACATTTAGCAGAACGCTTGCATTGCTTCCGCTGGCAAACAACATGTTCGCCGGTTGGTTGGTAAAAACAGGGGGATCAAGGACCACTAGTCGCGCTGTCCTGCTTTTAACCTCCCCTGCAATATTTGTGACCAACACACGGTAGTTGGTTGCATCAGAAAGGGCTGCGTTTGAAATTGTCAGGGTCGCTCCGGTTCCCCCCTTCACATTCTGCCACTTTCGGTTATCCTGCCTTTGCCAGGTATAGTTTGGTTCAGGTTTGCCCGTGGCCATTGAGGAGAAGGTTGCTGTGGCACCGGTGGATGTACCTTGATGTGTCGGGTGCAGGGTTATCTTGGGACGAATCTCAGGGGGTTCCGGCGGGGCCAGTGGTTCTTCCAGTTTGTATAGCTTGATTGCCTCACTGGCATGAAGGGAACGTTCATAGAATCGTATGTCATCAATGTAACCCTTGAAGAAATCATTGTTGCTTCGACTTCCCAGCGTTACACTTCCACCTTTTGTCTTTAGTTCCGACTTGGAAGATCCTTTTAAGGTCAGTGACTCCGCTTGGCCGTCCACGTAGATGCTGATATCCTGAGGGGTGCCTCCTTTTCCCAGGGAAACAATTACTTGATGCCAACCACCATCTAAAATGGGGGTGCTTCCACTAATAGTCGTTCCACCCGCAAGCACCTCAACAAATCCTCCGCCATCTTTATCCAGTTGCAATGAAAACTCACTGTTACCCTTGCCTATATTTAAAATTACTGCTGAAGCGTTCTGCTCAGTGCTTTGTACCCAGATAGAGAATCCCCTCGGCAATGCATCCTCCACTCCCTTGTATGGAAATGTGATGCTTGAGTCTTTGCCATTAAAGTAGTAGGCATTTCTACCATTGCCATTTCGGCCCTTCTTGGATGTGGCATTTTCAATTTGGCCATGATTTTTATTCGGGCTACTGTCTGTAGGATTTCCCCTAAATGTTGAATAAAGTCCGAGACCTTCCCTCTCCATGAACGGAAAGTCGTCAGGATCATTGGGTGGAGTACCCCTGAAAACTTCATCCTTGTCAGAGAATCCATCTTCATCGGTGTCCACCAGCAAAGGGTTGGAGCCAAGTTCATTTATCTCCCTGCCATCAGAGAGGCTGTCTCTGTCTGTGTCTGATTCATCAATCAAGGTGCCAATGGACTGTTCATAGACATCTGAAAGGCCATCCTTGTCTGTGTCCACGCTGGTGTCGCCGAAGTATGCGTAGACGATTTTGTGCTCGTCCATTGTAATCTCGCCCGGGTTTTGTGTGCCCGTGAGGTGTCCACTCCATCCTGCAAAGTCCACGTTTTCAGAGGGTGTGGCTTCCAGATTGGCAATGGTCCCCTGCAGATATGCGCCTCCTCCATCAACTGTTCCTGAATCCCTCGGCATAACAATGGTCTCCAGGGCATAGAATGGCGGGCTGTCTCCTGACTGTTCAAAGATAGCGGTCAAAGTCATGTCTTCATCAAGGGTAACTTTTAGCGATGGTTTTGTGCTGACAACTTTGCCGTCCCGATCCTCCCATCTCACGAAAGCACCACGGCTGTCCGTTGTAGAGGCCAGGATCGTTGTCGTGGATCCTTTAGGATAGTAACCGGAACCAATGGCTGTCCCAAGAAAAGGAGGGAAGGCCTTCAGTTGAAGAGATTGGGTGGATTCATCAGGGGAGGGCACTACTGGACGAAGCCCAATGGAATACTGGTACCAAGTCTTATTAAAGTCCTGTCGATAGGCAACTGTACACTGGTGGGTGTCGGCATTGCCACTGCCACCTCGAACGACCCGAACAAGATTATTCTCAATGACATCACCAAAATTTAATAAACTTGGGCCGGTGGTATCTTTTAGGCTGGCTTCCGGTTGATCGTACCAGTTCTTCCAGAACCAGTCGAAGCACATTTCCCATGCATTTCCTATGGTGTCGTACAGGCCATACGCATTTGGTTCCAGGATCCCCACGGGTTGCAGTATGCGATCGCTGCTTCGCCCCTGGTCATACAAGGCAAAGCTTGGGTCAAGTTCCATCCCGTTGGGATAGAGCAGGTCGGTCAATCCACCTCTGGACGCTTTCTCCCATTCCGCCTCGGTAGGAAGTCGATAGGATTTTGCCCGCCAGTCAATCATGTCGGCTTCAATTTCTATATTATCCAGGGAACTGATCTGCCTGCACACTTTTGTCTTTGCTTGGTCAAGGTAGTAGGCTGGTTTCATACCTTCCATCTCACTACGGGCATTACACCATTTGACTCCGTCCAGCCAAGATATGCCAGTTATGGGAAAATCATCCTTGTAGCTTGGGTCATTGATGGCCTGAATGCGTCCAACAGGGAATCTTGGATCGAAGTCAAACAGGTAGCCGTTTTGCAAGGCCCATTGATAAACCTCCATCCATTCCTCCTTTGTAATTTCCGTTTCATGGGCGTAAAACCCACTCACCTGGACGGTGTGGACAGGTCTCTCGTTGGGACTTCGGATGTAACCCATATCGAACTTGCCACCCGGGATCGGTTTCATCTTGGCATTCAAACCGTAGTCAAAATGAGCCTTGATAACCAACGGACGGTCAGCTTCCAGTTTGAGGACCAGTGGGTCGGGATCCCCATTAACCTCCATGATACTTCCGTTGACCGACCAGTGGCTGAAAGGGCAATCATATTTTGGATCCAGTTCCTGGGCAACCAGGGTAATTGTTTCACCGTGCAGCGAAGTTCCACCGCCCCATGCATATCCATGACCGGGGGGTTCCACAAGCACTGATACTCGGTGGTAGGCTCTCGCGAAGTGAGCTGTTAGAGTCTTGTTCTCATCAATAGCGATGGGAAGGGGGTTCTCGCCTGATGCAGAGCTTTCGTCCGGCAGGTCTCCGGTAAACCCTGCAAATGAATAGTTTGCTGCCGGGGAAACCTTAAGCATGGCAGTGTCTCCTTCGTTATAGAAGCCAACACCCTCCACGAACCCACCTGCAGGGGGCGCTCGATTTACACGAATGAAAAAATCCCCGGCGGCTTCATTGGATTCGATCGTGATCGTAAGGTCTTTCTGGAATGTCAGCCTTGCAGAATCCATGGCCAGGATCCGAATCTTTCGGGTGGAACCCTCGGATCGAAGCAGGAAATCACTGGTAAGAAGTGTTCCATCCTCCCTTATGAAAAACGAATCATTATCAAGGGCTCCTTCGATAAGCTTTAGCTTGTGTGTATCTCCATCATCAGGATCAGTTACAGTGATTAATCCAACTGTGGTTCCCGGGGAAAGTTTTTCCTTAACCTTTGCCGGGGAAAGCTCGATATTCGTGGGAGGGTCTGATTGATCATAGACTGTGATACTGAAAACTTTTTCGATCGAGTCCCCCCCGGCATCAGCAACTTTTACTCGAACCGATGCAATGGGGGTATCTTTGGCCGTTAGTGCATTCCTTGTTTGTAGTTTATTTTCAACTATCTGGAAAAAACTGTTGTGACTATCTCCTTCACCACTTGTGAGGCTAAAACTGTGGACTTCTTCCCGGGGGAGTTGGTTCCCGTCAGGACCAACCACGGGTAATGTGTCCTGGTCTGTGGCGGTAAGGGTTCCGACCTCGATTCCTTTCGCCTGTTGCTCCATGACCTTCAGGGGAGAGGGTGAGATAACGATGTCGGAAGGAGCGTCATTGCTGTTAACAACTGACATGGAAATATTCTTTTCAACGAATAGTCCCTCTGCATCTGAACCGCGAATCCTTACGTTTAATCTTCTCCTTGACTCGTAATCAAATGTTTCAAGCGCCTGAAGCTTGTCTGCCTCGATCTTGAATGCTGCGTTATCCGTATCCCCATCCCCGGGAACCAATGAGTATGTGTAGGAGTCTCCAGCATCTCCATCCAGTGTTTCTAGTGTCCCTACCACTGTTCCTGCAGGCAGGTTCTCCTCAATTGTTTCAGGGGTAAGGGTCAGACCATCCGGTGGTTCATTTACGTTCGTGACTGTCACCTTCAAAATGGTTTCCACTTCGAGCCCGGCAGAGTCCCGCGCAATTAACATTACATCGAATTCAGGTGTTGAGTCGTAGTCGAGGACCGTGGCAGTCTTCAATACGTTGCCGGACAACGTAAAAAACTCATTTCCAAGGGAATCGCTGTCGGGAGCCAACTGCAAGGTGACCTTGTCCCCCTTGTCGGGATCGGTGACGGTTATCCGACCGACAATTGTGCCTTTCTTTTCATTTTCCGCTACCTCCGCAGGTTCCAGGATTGCCCCGGTTGGAGCCTCATTTGCATTGGTTACATTGATTTGAAAGACTTCCTCTATGGTCATTCCTGAATCCATTCCCAATACACGAATCGAGTATTCGTCTTTTATCTCAAAATCAAGGGGACCGGCAACTTGAAGCTTGTCTCCAAAAATGGTAAAACTGCTGTTGTCCTCACTTCCATCCCCATCCACGAGCTGAAATGCATCCGTATCAATGCCCTTGAAGAGATAGACCGCGCCATCTCTTGTATATGTGGCTGTTGATGCCTCTGGAGATGAGAATAGGAATGAACCATCCACCTGGATCACATGGGAACCAAAGAATGCTTCCTCGGCAGGATTGGGGGCTGAGACGCTCTCAAGGAAATTGGCGTGCGCCTTCCCCTCAATCTGAAATATATGCACAGCTCCCGCCTTTTCAATTCCCTCCACCTTTTCATCCTCATAATGTGCACCCACTAGGAGAATTTCATCGTGTAGCGAAACTGACTCACCGAACCGGTCGTCCCTGCCCGGTTCAGGAGAGAGGATTTTTTCCATGTGTTCAGCCCTTGAGTTTTCAATCTTGAAAAGGTAAACAGCCCCGGCGCGATCCACATCCTTCGGGTCGGCGAAATGCGACCCGATAGCAAGCATGTCTCCGGACAGGGATATTGAGTTGCCAAAGGAATCGCCCTTTGCTGCATCGGGTGCATGAATGGCCTGCTTGTGGGAAACTGTCCCGGGCGTGGCAAAGTCATAGAGGTGTACCATGCCGGCTGCTGTCAAGTCACCCACTTTGGCCCTGTTGGCCGAGACAACGAGGTATTCATCGTTCATGTCGAGATACTGTCCGAAAGAGTCGGAGTGACGAACCTCCGGTGCGTTTAACTTGGCAATCCGGTTGAGGCTGCCATCCTCCATAATATTATAGACGTATACCATACCGGCATAGCCCTGCCCATCGACCTCGGAATCCGGTGCGCCAATTGCCACGCGGTTCCCGTGCTGGGCGATGGCAAATCCAAACCCATCCTTTTTTTCCACCTCCGGATCCGTGAAGCGGGTAAGGTACAAAGCCTTGGTCAAAACTTCAGAGGAGGGGGATTCAATTGGATTCAACAGATGCTCAAGGACAAGGTTCTCTGCATGGCCAACCGACGTTTTTGAGTCCAGGGTATAATGGTGGTTTGGTGCATAAACCTCAATTGTGTAGGTTTCCTTTTTATGGATGGCAAATGCCTTGGTCGTCTTGTCAGGATCAAAGATCACCAGATCTTTTTGTTCCTTGAAGGAGTCTCCTGTTTGCCGCCATCCCGTTCCGCCGACTGCAACCGGGGCCTTTTGGTAGTAGTAGGCGTCAGTACCTCCGGAATCATTGAGCACATACAGGTAGTCCGCCTGGTGAAAGGTTTGTGATCCCCCGGTCTTCATTCCTCCATCATTGTAACGTTCCTGGAGTATATCCTCCATGGTCCTCGGTAATATTGAATTTTCAGTATCATTGAGGAGGTCACTAAGTGGCAGTCCCGTCTTCTTACCGATGGTGACCTCTTCAACCCTGTATACATAAATCGCGCCGGTATCGACTGTATTGTTGCTGTCCGCCCCGGGGGCTCCCACAATAAGGAGGTTCTCGTTTAGGGAAACTGTCCGCCCGAATTTGTCCTCCTTCTTTTGGTCGGGGGACTCGATCCGGGTTAATTCATCGACGCTGCCATCGTCCTTGATCTGGTATATGTAGGTGGCGCCCATTTCTTCCTTGGGGCGCTCTCCCTCGCCGTAGGCTCCAACTGCTATAAGGTTCCCGGACATGGATATTGCCTCCCCATACCTTCCTCCTGTGAAGCCGTTACCGGAAGAGATTTCCAGTGGGTACTGGGCCCCGTTCCCTTTGTCCGGATCAACCAATGAAAATGCACCGACTACAGTTTCTGGAGGAGAGTTTTCAGCCACCGTGTCACGATTCAGGGTTATCCCCGTAGGGGGATCGTTGGCATTGATAACTTCCACAGTAAGTGTCTTCTCTACATATAGAGCGCCTTCATCAGTGCAACGAACTCGAATGCTGTGTATATTCTTGGTTTCAAAGTCCAGTACAGCCTTAAGGAGCAATTTGTCTCCCGAGATTCTAAATAAACCATTGTCATCTCCACCGCTTCCTTTCACCAGGGAGTACTCAAATACTCCATCAATACCATCCGGGTCTACTGTCCCGAGTGTTCCGACCTCCGTATCCTTCGGTTTGTTTTCTTCTATTGAGGACGAATCCAGCAGGATGTCTGTCGGTTCTTCGTTAATATTCTCGACCGCCAACAAAATATCCTGCTCAAGGGATGCCCCGGCCTTGTCTGTGACTACCACCCGTAGAGTGAGGGTTGGATTGGTCTCAAAGTCCAGTGATCCAAGGGTTCGGATCCGCCCCTTTGATATGGAGAACAAGGCATTGTCGGCAGCGTCCTCCACGAGAGCAAATGTCAACTTGTCTCCCTTGTCCTCATCGATTGCGGACAGGGTGCCGACTGTATACCCTTTTTTCTCATTTTCCGGAATGGAATTTGCGCTCAATGTAAGATCTGTTGGGGCATTGTTCTCAGGTTCGAAGACATCGTCGCCTAGCAATGAAGACTGTAGATGCAGCATGGCCATGCAGGCCAGAATCTGGATATGTCTTCCACGGGTTTTCATCGGGGGATAAAAAGCAATGATTGAAGTGAAACTATTGAGTCCGGTTACCTTGCAAGAATATGCTTGGGTACAACAATATTTATTGGCTGGATGGTTGGGAAACAACTTTCGCCATCTTCCTTATTTTTTAGGGTGTTTTGCAGGTTGAGGACTTTAAGGATAACAGCACTGAATAAATTTTTTTATTTAAAGTTACAGAATCTGCAAGTGAAATCAGGTTGGCTGATTTTAGGACTCGGGATATAATCCTTGGCGATGGGCCTTTACAATAGTACTTGAAGGACGATCGGTTCCCATCTTTTCAAGGTGGGCGGAATGCTCCAGGAGGCCATTTTTTTTTGCAGATTTCGCAGATAAATCGCAGATTGGGGTTTTGGGTTTAGAGTTTCGTTTTACGGATTTCCTTCCCGTTGTTGACGTTTTTTTTGGGAGTGTCACGATGTTGTGACGTGGAAATATTGAAGGTTTTTAGGTTGTTTTTTTATGGTGGTTTGTTGCTGTGCCTGGGCGGCTGCATTGAGTTTGAAGATGAGGTGGTGCAATGGCGCTACCTGCCGGATGAAGATGTGCTCCTGGTTACCCTTCGTTATGAGGGGATTTACGGGGGGGATGCCAAGCGAAGTGGCAAGGGGAAGGGGAAGAAGAAGCCTGCGGCGGCGGAACTGGATGACAAGGAAATCGGTCAACTGGATGCCGTGATGAAGAGCGGCGGGCGTGCCTTCTTTTTCTCAAATTGGATATTTGAGTTCAACCAGGGGCAACTGGAGGAATTCCTGAAAAAGAAAGGGGAGGAGACAGGGTTACCGCAGGTCCGGCTCACGCAGTTGCTGCTCAAGGAGGTCGAGGTGCGGAATATCGGGTTTTTCCTGGATGACAGGGGTCGCCTTAGCGGGGCGCAAACCCTCCGGGTGGGGAATGTATCGGGCTTGCTGGGCCTGACCAATGAACTGGTTGCCAAAAATTTGATGGAGGCGGTGGCAAAGAAGCTGGATGACGGGCAATCATCCACCTCCGGAAAAAAGGACAAGGGGGACCCGGGGGCAATCAATCCGATGGGCCTGCTGAAGCGTCTGGAGCGTGTGCACTTTGAACAGTTGCGCCTGTCCGGGGTTACCAAGATAAAGGGCCGGTACCGGGTCAACCTGGTGGATCCCCGGGAGAATCGAAGTTTCTGGCTGGAGGAGGGCGGTCGTTCCTACGGGTACGAGTTACTTGAGATGGACTACAAGGGAGGCTTTGCCAGGATACGCAAGAATGGCCAGACGGCCATTGTGCACCTGAAGTCAAGGGCTGTGGTGGCCGAGGTGGACACGGAGGATGGTGTCTCGCTCGATACGATGCAGGCGTGGGTGCGTGCGGCGGAGGAAAACTTTTTCTTTGTTCAGGTGGGGCGCCCGGGGTTTGTCCTGCGGATGCCGGCTGCGGAGAAGGAGTTTGATAAATTCATGAAGAAGCAAGTTGAGGAATTCCCGGATGGAATATCCATGGACTACAGGGACGGGATCATGGAGATATCGCTTGGCCAGCCGGGGGCAAAGGAGGGAATCCTGCGCAAGGAATGCTTTCCCGGGTATGTCCCGAATGCACTGGCCCATGTCCGGGAGAAGTACGGTTTGCTAAAACTGGCGGATGTGGAACTGAAGCTGAAGCAGTTCCTTTCCGGTGGGGGAAAACCGAATTAATGGGTCGGCTTTGTCGGTTTTAGGCTATTGCAATTGACAACAGGCGCACGTGCCTGCCTTTTTATTAAGCGATGCCGGAATTTCAAAAAAAGTTGAAGCGGGCTGCGGTCCGGGTGCAGGGCTGGAAGACCCTGTTGGCGTTATTGCTTTCACTTGTCACGGTGGTTGCAATACTGGTGGGCTTGACCTTGATGGACCGGGCCAACCCGATGCAGGAGCGAACTTCATTGGCGCTCATGGGGGGGGTGCTGGTCTTTGGTGTCATTTTCCTTATTGGCCAGTTCGTGATGGTGGTGTTGCGGCGCCCGGGGGACAGTCCCATGGCCCAGAAAGTGGAGGAGGATCACCCGGAACTGATGGATCTTTTCAATTGCGCCGTCGACCTGATGAAGCGCAAGGCCCCGGCCGAGATGAACAAGATGGAGCAACGCGTCGTGCGGGAGGCGGGCATCAAGACAGCCAGTTTCAAGATGGAGCAGTCGTTGCTGCCAAAGCCAATATTTCGCCAGTTGGCCCTGATGGGAATTGCCGGTTGCTGTGGCCTGCTGGCCTACAGCCAGGTGTTGACCCCGGTTCGCAAGGCTCTCAACTCCCTGGACGACCTGCGGGCCGGTAAGGTATCGGGTTTGACCGTGTTGCCGGGGACAGGTGATTTTCCACGGGGTTCGGATGTAGCGGTCCAGGTGCATATCCATAGAGGTACGCATCAGGCGTGGGTTGAGTATATTTCCAAGGACGGTTCTACGGTGAAGGAAGCAATGCGACTGGAGGGGAACGAGGACTCAATGGTCCTGGATATCCTGAAGGCCGAACCGATTAAGGAAGGCGCCGGGACTGTCCTGTTCACAGAGTTGTCGCACGGCCTGGCCACCGGGCACTCGGTCGAGCTTTCCGGGACGGGATGGGCGGACGGGGTTCATCGTGTCACGGATGCCACGGAAACCAGCTTTTCCATCGGGGAGGTGCTACCCGTCGGGACCAGGGTCACCGGGAAGCTGAAACCCCTGCCGGCACCGGTGTTCTATTTTTACGGGATCGATGAGCCGCAGTCCTACCGGGTGGTTACACCGGAGCTGACCAGTGACTGGTATGAACTTTCCTCCTTTATCCCTCCTTCCATTGACAATGTGCGCTGGAAGGTGACCCCACCTGCCTACACCCAGTTGCCGGTCTTTGATCAGGAGGGTTTCAAGGCCCTCAAGCTCCCGGAGGGCAGCCTGCTGGAAATGGCCATGGATGTTGCGCCAACGGAGGTGACCGCCTATCTTGTCCGCGGGGAGAACCGTTTGGAAATCGGGGAAAACGATGATTCGTTCAGCCGGGCGTGGATCCCGTCCGAGGATGCCGAGTATGCGCTGGAGGTTGAGACGCAGGAGAAGCGCAGGTTTCGCACCCCGCTTGTCCCTCTGGAAATTCTCCCGGACAATCCACCCATTGTCGAGATCCGGAAGCCGGCCAAGGATGTGCAGCTTCATGTTGAGGACAGCCTGCGGATCGAGGCCTTTGCGGTCGATGACTACGGCATCGCCGAGGCCCGGATGATGGTTCGGTTGCCGCAGGGAACACAGTCAAGGGACATGCCGGTCAAGCCCGTGCAGAAGGAGAAGGAATTCTTTGGCAGCGTGAACATTGCGAACCTGAACCTGAAACCGGGAGACATTTTTTCATATTTTGTCGAAGTCGGAGACAATAAACGACCGGAGGCACAGTGGACGCGTTCCGGGGTCTACTTCGTGGAAATTATTCCTCCCGAGCAGAAGCCCCAGGATGGAGATGAGGGGCCGACTCCCAAGGAAATTCCCCTGCGCAACGTAATCAATGAGAACAAGCAGCTCATCCGTGAAACCTACATTGGCATGGGACTGGAGGGCAAGGATCGTGAGGAGCAGAACCTTAAGGTAACCACCAAGGCTCATTCCCTAAAGAATGACCTGAACCGTCTTTACAGTGAAAACAAGGACAAGCTGAGGGGACCACTCGGTAACATGGTGCAGGAAGCCATTGCCAGCATTGAGGCCTCCGAGAAGGCCGCGGCCAAGGGCCAACTGGAGGAGTCGTTGACGGCGAGCGAGAATTCCCTGCGGACATTGGTCCGGATGTCCGCCATGTTGCGTAAACCTCCCACCAAGAGCAAGAAACCCTCCAAGCCGAAGGAAGGCGAAGGGGAGGGGGAACAGGCCAAACCGGAGGATCAACAGGGTGAAAAACAACCACCCAATTTGGCCGAGCAGTTCAAGGAAATGCAGAAGGACCTTGATGAGGCACGTTCGATCCTCGATGACCAGAAGAACCTGAATTCCGGAATTTCCCGTAATGCACGAACCAACCGCACCGGCAAACCCAACAAGGACCTTGCCGGGAAGCAGGGCGAGATTTCAAGCAAGACGCGTTCACTCCGCGACCGGGTCTACGATCGCACCGGCAAGCTGGCTCATGCCCAGCCATTTGATCAGGCTGAGGGAGAGATGAAGGCCGCCAAAAGCCAACTGGAGGGTGACCAGCCCGGTGGTGCCGAGCCTCATGGGATCCGTGCGGCGGAATCCCTGGAGAATTCGGTCAAGGCACTGGAGAGCGGCCTGCGTCAACTGGCCACCCAGATGCTTCAGGGACTGGAAAACGAAGGCAATAAGCTGGCCGGTCAGCAGAAATCCCTCAAGGACTCCACCCAGGGTGCATCCGCCGGCGAGGGCGATATGCTGAAGAAATCGCAACAGGGGATCAACAAGGGTGCCCAGGACTTGCTTTCCACCATGGAGCAGGCGGCCCGTGCCCTTGAGAAGGTCAGCCCCAAGGCAACCGAGGCATTGTTCAAGGCTACAGCCGAGGCCCGCAAGGGCGGTATCGATAAATCCGGCAAGCGGGCAGAGAACGCACTTAATTACGAGATATTTCCCAAGGCCTCGCGGGAGCAGGAGAAGGTGGAGCGAGAACTTGGAAAGACATCTGAAAACCTTGCCGATATCAAGCGCAAGCTGGCCAATGAGGACAACCAGGCACTGAAGGAACTTCTCCAGAGCCTCAACCAGACTCAGCGTGGGCTTCCCGGCATGAGTGCCGAGGAGACCAAACAGAGTCGGCAGGACATCGCCAGCCAGGTTGATGGACTTGAGGAAACGGCCCGCAACGTGATGCTCCAGACGCTTGTCCAGCAGCTCAAGCATGGGAATTATTCTGATGAACCCTCCGTCAATCGTTCTGCAACGAGCCAGATTCTGGCTGAGACCCAGAAGGTGCTCCAGTCATTCCTGTGGCAGGAGGCCGTTCAAGACCAGCTTCAGCGCAACCGGGAGGCCACAGCGCCCCCACGAAAATACAAGGGTCAGGTGCAGGAATATTTCCGGCGCCTCGCCGAGGGATCACAATAGAATGCAGGTTGCCACCCCTTGGCGTGTTTCTGAAAACACGGACTGATATAATTTCTCATGGGACTTGATTTACAATTCACCCAGGGCCAGACCATTGCCATTGTCGCCGGTATTGTGCTGGCAGCTACATTGGCACTGGTCGGACTTCGTGGATGGGTTTCCGACCGAATTCGTGTCTTGTTGACAGTATTGAAGGTTCTTGGTGCTGTCGGCCTGCTGATTCTATTCATCAAGCCGTTCTGGATAAGCCGCAAGCCCGATCCTTCAGCCTTTCGTGTCGTGGTGCTGGCCGATTTGTCCGCCAGCATGCTTACCGAGGATCGCAAGGGTCAACCGAGCCGTATTGCCATCACCCAAAAGGCGCTGGATTCAACCGAGAAGGGGAGTTGGTTGAGTCGCCTTCGCAGGGACTGGCGGGTGGAGACCATGGCGTTTGCAGGAAATGTATTTCCGTTGGCTCCCGGAACATGGGATACGGTGGCGGAGCAGGGGCAGACCGCTCTGGGGGATTCCCTTGTGCAGGTTCTTGAGAACGGGGGTGACCGCATTGGCAGCGTTGTCCTGCTGAGTGACGGTCATGATAACACCGGCCTGAACATGGCTGCCGTGGCCGAGGGCTATCGGGCCGCTGATGTGCCGGTCAACGTGATCGGCATCGGCGACCATCGTCCCAAGGGGGATCTCCAGGTCAGCTTTATCCAGGATGAGCTCAAGGGTGTTGCCCGTGAACCCAGCACGATTGAAGTGGTCCTTCGAAACGGGTTTTCCACGCCGGTGCAGACGGTCGCCGTCCTGCGTGATGGTGGCGAGGTCCTTGGTACCAAGCCGGTCAATCTACCGGCGAAAGGAGAGCAGACTGTACAATTTGATATTGAACCTCAAAAGGCGGGCGCCCGGAACCTTAAAGTAACAGTGGAAAGCCCCCTGCAGGATACCAATGCCTCGACCGACACGGATCATGCCGTGATGCTGGTTGAGGCCCCCGAGCTTTTTCGGGTACTGTTCCTGTCCAACCGGATGAACCAGAATTACCGCTTCATCAAGCGCATCCTGGCCGCCGAGGAGCGGTTTGAATTCAATGCGATTCTTAGGGTGGGGGAGGACAAGTTCCTGCCCTTCGGAAAGGATATACCTGACAAGTGGCCTGAGAAGCCGGAGGCATTCAATGACTTCGACGTCATTTTTCTCGATACACACACCCTTGCCGAGTGGGATGAGGAGAGGGTGAAGGGCATCCGTGACTTCGTTAGCAAGCGCGGAGGGGGACTCCTTGTCTTCGGACCCCCGGAACCCGGTCGGGAGAAACTGGGCGGCATTTTCCCCGTGGTCGAGGCCAAGGAAACCATCGTGAAGGACAACCGTTTGATTTCCATTGAGACCGATCCCGTGTTCACACCCGCGGATGAAATTGGGAAACTTAAATTGTTCCTGCCCGGCAACCTGCCTGGCCGAATCGCTGAAAAGCTGAACCGTGCTGCCCGTGAGGTGGCCCGAATCCGGTCCGGTGGCGGTTCGGCATTGGTCCTGCAGGCCTATGGTGCGGGGAAATGTGCCTACCTCGGTACTGAACACGACTGGCGATGGGCCATGGCGGATGACGATGGTCTCGATGCACACCGCAAGTTCTGGCTTGGCCTCTCCTCATGGTTGGGGACGGGCGGTGAGGAGCGTATCCTGGTGGAGTCTGCCAACCAGGTACATCCGGGGACCAAGCCCGTTGACCTTGGCATTGATCTTCTTGGTGCGGACTTTGAGCCGTCCAACGATGCGCTCGTTGAGGCCACGATCGTGAACCCTGCCGGGGAGGAGCAGCGGGTCCAGCTTTTCCCGAGCTCCAGTCGTCCCGGTCGATATCAGGCAGATTTGCCCGTGCGGGATTCCGGGGACTACGAGGTGAGCTACCGAGTGGTTTTCGGTAACGGTGACAGCCTTGAAAAGGAAATCTTTTTTGGCGTGGAGAGTGCCGGTGGTGAAGTTTCCGATGTGGAGTTCCGTGAGGGAACCCTGCAGGACTTGGCGCGCCTGACGGGTGGTCGCTATTACCATTACACGCAGTTGTCCACGGCGAATGACCTGGCGTTGGCCCGCAAACTTCCCAATACGGAACGCCGGGTCTCCCTGACGGACAACCTTCTGTTCATGGCACTGCTGGTGGGGTTAATTGGTGCGGAGTGGATCCTGCGTCGCCAGTCGGGCCTTCGTTGATTTTAATCTCATAAAACAACCTTAATCCACCATGCGAAGTATAATGAAAACCATCCTTACATTCTTCTTGTTTTGTGCCATGGCAAGCCTTGGTCATGCGCGGAAACCAAACGTTATCCTTATCATGGCGGATGACCTTGGTTTTACCGAGCTCGGCAGTTATGGGCAGAAGAAGATTCGCACCCCGCATCTCGACAAGATGGCTGCCGAAGGCATGCGCTTTACCGCCTGTTACGCCGGCAACGCAGTCTGTGCCCCGTCCCGCTGTGTCCTGATGACGGGCAAGCATCCCGGCCACGCCTACATCCGCAACAATGGTGAGGTGAAGCCGGAGGGGCAGCGACCAATCCCATTGTCGGAGGTGACCATTGCCGACCTGTTGAAGAAGGAAGGCTATGCAACCGGTGCATTCGGCAAGTGGGGTCTCGGGCCTCCGGGCAGCGTGGGTGGCCCGCTCCAGCAGGGTTTTGACCGCTTTTATGGCTTCAACTGCCAGCGTCACGCCCACAGTTACTATCCGAATTATCTCTGGAGCGATGATCGTCGCGTCGTTCTGGAGAATAATCCACCCATTCCCGGACATGCATCCCTGCCCAAGGGTGCCGATCCTGCCGATCCCCGCAGTTATGACATTTTCAAGGGTCAGGCCTATGGTCCCGACCGTATCAATGAGCAGGTGCTGAATTTCATCCGCGGAAACAAGGAGAAGCCGTTCTTTGTCTACTACCCGACCATCATTCCCCATGTTGCACTTCATGTCCCCGATGAGGAACTTGAACCGTACCTGAAGCTGAAGTGGAACGATCCCCCATTCACCCGCAAAGGTGGCTACGGATATACGCCACACTTTACCCCCCGGGCTGCATACGCTGCCATGATCACGAGAATGGATCGTTACATGGGCAATGTCTTCAACCTCCTCAAAGACCTTGGCCTCGATAAGGATACCATCATCCTCTTTACCTCCGATAATGGGACGACCCACCTCAAGGGTGAGGTTGACTACGATTTCTTTGAGAGTGTCAAGCCACTGCGGGGTCTAAAGGGATCGCTTTATGAAGGTGGTGTTCGGGTGCCAATGATTGCACGCTGGCCGGGCAGGGTGAAAGCCTCCAGTCAATCCGCACGAACCATTGGTGCCGAGGACTGCCTTCCCACCATACTTGAACTACTGGGCCTGGATGACCGGATTCCTGCCGGCGTGGATGGTTTGAGCTTTGCGCCGTCGCTGCTTGGAAAGAAACAGAAGGAACGACCCTTTCTTTACCGTGAATTTTCCGGTTACGGGGGCCAGCAGGCGGTCTGGGTCGGCAAGTGGAAAGGCGTCCGTCAAAAGATGCTACGCAAGAAGAAGGATCCGCTCGAGATCGAGCTTTACGACCTGGATGCAGACATTTCTGAAAGCAGGAATCTCGCCGCTAAACAGCCCAAGGTGGTGGCCGAGATTCGTAAGCTCATGGCTGAGCAACATACCCCCTCCAAGCATTTTCCCATGCGCCCCATCGATTGATTCCTGATTTGGGGTTCAACAATTCTTCAATGAAAACCATGAAACAAATCCTGTTCATTCTCTTAATCGCAACCTCCCCTCTTCACGCCGATAAGTGGGTCAACCTTTTTGACGGTAAATCCATCAATGGTTGGATCCAGAAGGGTGGGGTTGCCAAGTACGCTGTTGAAGATGGTGTCATTGTCGGTACATCCGTTCCCAAGACGCCCAATTCCTTCCTCTGTACAAAAAAGCATTACAGTGACTTTATCCTGGAATACGAGTTCAAGTGTGACAACCGCCTCAACTCCGGGGTTCAAATTCGATCCAATGCCTACGACAAGGACAAGACGGTCAAGTTTGCCGGAGGGAAGACCCGCAAGATTTCTGCGGGTCGTGTGCATGGATACCAGGTTGAGATTGATGCCAACAAGCCGGATCGCATGTGGATGACCGGAATTTATGATGAAGGACGACGCGGTTGGCTTTATCCGGGGCTTGCCGGCGGGAATGCCGCGGAGATGACCAAAGATGGAAAAAAGACCTACAAACCTGATGCCTGGAACAAGGTCCGGGTGGAGTGCCGGGGTGACCACATTCGGACATGGTTGAATGATGTGGCCCGGGCTGACTTCAAGGACTCAATG
>Ga0209660_1000713_pt1 | contig 18959 bp, 16 predicted proteins | sample SaaInlV_100m_DNA_2_FD_184659 | JGI IMG/M metagenome (GOLD analysis project Ga0209660, IMG submission 184659) | Marine microbial communities from expanding oxygen minimum zones in the Saanich Inlet - SI072_LV_100m_DNA (SPAdes) (version 2) | ecosystem: Environmental > Aquatic > Marine > Intertidal... | reverse complement strand
TGGAATTGAATTTTTGCAGAAACTCCTTAACTAATTTATTACATCTGGTTCCCCGCTTTATTTTATAAGAAACAATTGAAGTTTATTTGCGAAAACCACTGAGTGCTTGAAACTTCAATCCAAGATGCGCCGGGTGAAGCAGTTCCATTAGACGTCTCTTTTCTTTTGAATTTCCATGATCCTCCAATATTTCTTTTATCGGGTCTTTCGCATGGCGCATAAACATTGATTCCTGCCTTAGGGTTTGTACATCATCAAACTTATTCTCGATTAGGATTGTTTCCAACCAGTCCCAGCACAAATGGCATGTCAGGTCTTGTCCTCCCGGGTTTGAGAGTAGTTCATTTGACTGTTGATGATTCTTGTAGGCACGAGCGGTTCCCTGGGGACTACTTTCCAGCAGTTCTGCCTTGGATTTGCCGTAGTCAAGAGTCAGGAACAATCCTTCCCAGTCCTGTGCGACCAGTTCCTTCAACCTCTGCGATGCCCCTGATGGGATATCGACATGATATCCGTTGGGTTGTTTTTCAGGTAATTCATCCAAATAGGGGAGAATCTCCCTGGATATAGATTCGAGATGTACTTCAGAGAGTTTTTCCACGGATATATCCACCCCGATTTCCCTCCATTTGCCGTCCTCAAAAACCAGCCGATTGAACGGCTGTGCATCCAGCCATTCGTTGGCGAAAACAATCACTTTCCCATTGACCCTGATTGGGTCTCCCAATCGAAGGGTTAGTGCTTCCTTAAATGGATGAATCACTCCATCCAGGACAGAGGATTCCGGCTCTGCACCGATTTCAATAAATGTAAATTCCCCAGCTTCCTTTCCTTGTAGCAGGGTCTTTGCCGATTCTGCCACCAATCGGCCGAAAAGCGGCCCCATGCTGGTTGATGTATAGAAGTCGGTACTCGGTGTTTTCCCGACCCGTTGTTGCAACCTAATATAATAGCCAAGGTCCGGATCATACAATGCTGCCTGCACAAATTCTGCATAGTTTATGCAACCATTTGCGTCCGCCAGTGCTTTAAGTTTTTGTAGCATTAATTTGGTAACGTCTTTTTTCCATTGCCAGTGTCGAGGAATTTTCCACTTTTGGAATCTCTTTTTAAATGCCCGGATGGCGGAATTGGCAGACGCGCTGGATTCAAAATCCAGTTCCCGCAAGGGAGTGAGGGTTCGACCCCCTCTCCGGGTACCAGAAAAAGTCTATGCGATGGAGAAACCGATCTTAGAGTTGCGCCAGAATCTTCAGGTTTTCCTTACCATATTCTTTATTTCTGTTTCTGTTTTTTTGGCTTTCTGTTGGATTGAGGCGTGGAAGACAACCTCACAAGATGTTCGGGAAGGAACACTGACCTCACTTGAATTGAACTTTGTGATTGTCCTTGGTGGTTGTATGGTGCTGGCATCACTATGGTATCCGTTTTCGAGGCTTTTGGGACTGAATAATATTGGACTGGGTCCATACGGTGTTATCGGAGGTTTTCCACCTAAGTTTCTCAAATGGGAAGAAATTAACGATGTTTCCCGAGATGATAGATTCCTAACATGGTCATTTAAATACAACGTACATGATGTTACGAAGTTCAACCATGCGCAGGGATGTCGCATCGTTGGGAGTCGGATTGATGTGACTGTTCAGGAACTCCATGATTTGATGAAACTTCTTATTGCAGAGTCCTCGTTCGTGAAACGAATCGAAACCTTACTGTTTTTTAAGAAGGTTAAAACGGAAGCTGACAAGAACAAGATTATCCGAATTGATTCCCTCGACGAAGATGAGCAGGATGAACTCCGAGATTTGTTAACGCAACGTGAGGAAATGTGGAAGTCAACTCTGCGTGAATGTAGCTTTGATAATGGACCGGATGTCGATTGGTTTGGCTGCGAATCTCAAAAAATTGATGATGAGTTGCGGCGAAGAGGCTGGATGGTATAGATTTCAGAAACTGGAAAAAGTTCTTAGGCAATCTAAATTAAATTGCCGGGCAGACCCCCTCTCCGGGTACCAGAAAAAGTCGAGATATTCGCCAAGGGAAAATGTCATGGGCAAGTATCCATAATGATTGATCGTATGAAGAATATACTGATTACGATCCTGTTTCTCGCCACACTGATTCATTCCTTTGGTGACCGTGGCCAATCTGGTTACAGTCCCCTGAGCGATTCTGCCAAGAATTTTCTTGGTGACTATCGGGAAGACATTAGGAAATCGGATCCTGGAAACCTGCACCTTCAAATGAGTGACTTGAAACTGTTTGAGGATTTGGGCAGGGTACTGGACGAAAAGGATGCCTGGGACTACTACGAACAGGCATACCCGGGGTTAAAAGCAGCTTACTCACGAACCTTCAGTCACGACACCGGTCCAGCCCGGGTACACAAAGAATCGCAGGGTCATGAATCATCCTCATCAAAATTTCACAAACCCCACTCCGACAATAAGGATGAACCGAATCTGATTCAGGGCGTCGATAATAAATCCTTACGGCGTTGGCAGTGGATAATTACGGGAGGCCTGGTTGGAACAATTTTGACCTTAGTAGGAATCCTATTGATTATCAATCAACCAAAAAGCAAGCCGATAGAGAAAGCTATTTTGGAAATACGCCAGTTTAAGGTCGTAACGGTTGTTATTTGGGGAGTCCTTGTAGTTGGGGTTTTGTTATTTGCCATAGCTCTAAAGTTGGTTTTAATCGATTATCTTGCCTTGTTGTTGACCCCTATATTGTTCTGTCTTTGGTATCTTATTTCGAGGGCGTTCAGGATGAATACTCTTGCACTGAACAGTGATGGTTTTCGGGGTGGATATCCACGAAGATTCTTCAAATGGAGTGACATTCATAAATTTCACCTAGATGAACCATGGCTCTCATGGAAAGTGAAACCTAACGTATCCATCCCCCTCAACATAAAGAAGTTTGAGTATGAACATGGATGCTGCATGGTCGGGTGCAAAACTGTTTTCACTGGTAAAGAACTCCATGAGTTAATGAAACAGCTTATTCTAGAGTCCTTGCCTGAGAAACGAAATGGAATATTACTACATTTCAGGGAAGCTCTAATTTACCGGGATAAAAATTTCAGGGATATACCTCTCGAATCTCTCCCTGCAGATGAGCGGTTGGAAGCAAGCAGGTTGATTGATCTGCGGGGTGCAATCTGGGCGTCAACCATATATGGGGCACCCGTTGATGATGACGGTCTCATTGATACGTCTGGTTTTGATTCTGCAGAGTATAAAGCCGAACAGATCAACGATCAGTTGAGACGTAGGGGTTGGATGGTTGAGTCGCCAGGCGGGTTGAAGGGCTTTTTTCAGGATTTTAAGAGAGTTGCCACGGTTCTTTCGCATTTAGATCTAGGTATGCAATTGCGAGTAGGTCTTGGATGCCTCATTTACATCGCATTGTTCCTCGGTCTGCTTTTTGGTTTTGTTTACTTGCTGGGCTTCCTTTTCGGATATGACCTAATATCATTTCTCCAGGAGTTTTTTTAATAATAGCCCGGACTGTATGCTGGAAAAGATTGATCTCGGATGTTTCTACTCGGATTCCGTTCTAGAAACTCCACTTTAGCCAGGCAGCCAGTTACTTTTCCGTTGGAGTCTGATAAAAATTAAAGAGTCTTTGGGTTATATTGTAAAACAAATCTATTTGATTAATATTGTATTTTTGATCATGTAATTATTTTCCATGGAAACCCCCTGTATATTCCTTCAGCATTCTCGATCCGACTTTAAGGTAATAAATGTTGTAATTGTTATCTGGATTATAATCCACATCCCTATCACCTTTGCTGCCGAGACACCAACGTTGCCCTTTCTCTCCATGGTTATAGCTCCTGCGATCGGGATTGTTTTTCGCATATTGAAGTTCAATGCTCGGGTGGAATTAAACCCCGTAGGAATTGTTGATGCTCATGGTCAGGAAACATCATGGGCAAAAGTAGGTAAAATCAATTGTGTTAATGGTTCCTTGCACTGGGAGGGCAGTGACAATGAGGTGGGAATGACTGGAGGTAAGTTTTATTTTGGAAACCAGTTCTCCATTGGAGAAGTGCCCGGAATTGAGATACCCTCCCCCAAGATAGTTGATTTGATGAAACAACTTGCTGGCGAAGTATCTGAAAGGAAAAGAACAATGATCATTCTTGAATCACACTATTCTGCTCGTGAAAAATCCCATAGTAGTCCGAGTGCTTACGATACATTTTGTAGTGTTCTTAGTTTGTTTTTGGGTTCTGGATGCTTTCAAATTGCCTTTTCCTTTTTTATTCTCTGTGTGTTTGGGGGAATTATTTTCTGGATTTTGGGATGAATAAATTGAATGAAACAGCCTCGAGAGACCTTACTAAGGATTGTGTGCTTGAAACATGCAAATATCCACAAACCTGTAGTTGGAATGCCTGTTGCATGGAGGGTGAAATGAAGAAGAGCACGGATGCAAAGATGAATGAGGGGATGAAAAAAAAGGCAGAGATGGATACTGGTTCCAAATGCTAGTATCCAGCCTTCCCGCAAATTCCTCTCTTTTCATCATTTAATCGGATACAGAGTTTCGGCTTGCCACCTGTTGGCAGGAAAAGAAAATGTTTCGCCCATCATGAGCAAAGCAAATGAAGTGAATCTAGTGGACCATGGCTTCATGGACGCCCGTATCAAGGCGATCGACATCGCGGCATTTCTTGATCGTGTCCAGCGTGCCGGACAAGAGGATGACTACCGTGTTGTGGCCTTGAGGGAAGCACTCAATCACCTGCTTGAAGAGGACCCGGATCGAGCCAAGCGGGTTCTTCTTTCCCTGAGTGATCCAACCGATAAACCCATCCCGGTAGCGCCGGGAAAGGGTGCTGCTGGTGCCTGGTCAGGCTAAGGATTTTGCATATTCAATTTCTTCTCCCTGAATCCATCTTCAATGCGTTATATCGAGCCACATGCCCACATGGTCAGTCGAACGACTGATGACTATGAAAAACTAATAACCGCCGGTTGCGAGGCTGTCTGTGAACCTGCCTTCTGGGCAGGTTTTGACCGTGCATCTGTTGAGGGTTTTCGTGATTATTATCTGCAACTAACCGAATATGAGCCTGCTCGTGCAGCAAAGTTTGGTTTGCCTCATTATACTTGGATTTGTCTCAATCCGAAGGAGGCTGAGGATCTTGCCCTGGCCAAGGATGTGCTGGATATAATCCCTGAGTTCCTGGATAAGCCCAATGTTCTTGGTGTTGGAGAGATTGGTTTGAACAAGAACAGTCGAAACGAACTGGAGGTATTAGAGCGACATATTGAAATTGCCGCAAATAGGGATGAACTCATTCTTGTGCACACCCCCCATCTGGAAGATAAGAGAAAGGGTACGAAGCTCATCATTGATGCATTGCTCAATAATCCAAAGGTCAGGCCCGAGCGTGTCATCATTGACCATGTAGAGGAACACACGATTCAACTTGCCATGGACAAGGGATTTTGGGCAGGGATGACTCTTTACCCGGAATCAAAATGTACGCCGGCCCGCGCTGTTGATATGCTGGAGCTTTACGGAACGAACAGAATCTGGATGAATTGTGCCTGTGACTGGGGTATCAGTGACCCACTTGCTGTCCCCAAGGCCATTGTTGAAATGCGCCGGCGTGGACATGACCAGAATGTCATCGATAAGGTGGTGTACCAGAACCCCCACTCATTCATGAGCCAATGTCCCAAGTTCCAGTTGTAGGTTTATTCATACAACCGGTAACCCAAAGACGATAGACTGCTGTCATGAAGTTGAATCACGGAATACATCTGGCTTATTGTACCAACGTCCATCGTGGAGGTGATTGGGCAGAAACATTTAATTCCTTAACTAAAGATGTAATGCGCGTGCGCGCGCGCGTATCGGCCGATGATCCTTATGCCATTGGTCTCCGGTTGGGAGCGGATGCAGCGCGTCAATTAGCTGATCCCAGTCGACTACTGGAATTCCAGCGATGGCTGGAGGCAAACAACAGTTATGTCTTTACTATCAATGGATTTCCATACGGGAAATTTCATGGAACACGTGTAAAAGAACAGGTTTACAGGCCGGACTGGTCAACGTCGGAAAGATTGGAATATACCAATTTGCTTTTTGATCTGCTTTCCGAGTTGTTACCCGCTGGTGTTGATGGGAGTGTGAGTACTTTGCCGGGATCCTTTAAGGAATTTATGGGCTCTGTAGGTGTGCCAGATGCTATTTACGATAACCTTGAGTCGTGCTGTCAACATATTGAGAACCTCACAAAACGAACAGGACAAGATCTACACCTTGGCTTGGAACCTGAGCCCTTGGGGCTTTTTGAGACAAGTGGAGAAACCGTTGAGTTTCTGGATACACTTGGAACCCGAATGGGTTCTGACAACAGTTGGAAACAAAGAATAGGCGTTAATTATGATACGTGCCATTTGGCAGTGGAATTTGAAGAACCCTCGGCCGCTTTTGGCAGGATTCTAGATTCAGGATATCGTATTAGTAAGATTCATCTTAGTTCGGCACTGACTGTTGTCCCAACCAAGGAGGCACTTGAGAGTTTGGCTGATTTCCATGAAGAAGTTTACCTACATCAAGTTGTTGCTTCTCGAAATGGAGAAGTGATTCACAGAACAAAAGATCTTGATTTCGCCTTACAGGATGCAGCAGGTCAATCATTCGGTGGCCTTGGTGAGGAGTGGCGTATACATTTCCATGTCCCACTACATGCTTCACCGGGGTCTCCATTTGGAGACACAAGGAACCATGTACTTGGCACTCTTGATATTCTACAGGAAAATTCCGCAATTTGCAGTCACCTGGAAATGGAGACTTATACATGGGAGGTTCTTCCACGAGAACTTCGTGCCTTGGATGTTGTGGACCAGATTGTAAAAGAATATGAGTGGACAATAAGGGAATTGGCAAATCGAGGGTTGGCAGGTCCGCATTGAACTGTTTCTCTGGAATCAAAGGATTCCAACTTACATGTCCAGTTCATCAATAACCAAGCTACACGCATTCCTTACACTTGGGCGGGTATCAAACTTGCCGACAGTCTGGACAAACTGCCTGGCGGCTTGGGTTCTTAATCGTATGGGGCAGGAGTTGCCCTTGTTTGAACTTCCGAATACATCTGGTGTCGGAGCATTATCATTTGAACCTAAACAATGGTTCTGGATTATTCTGGGTTCAAGTTTGCTATATATTGCCGGTACAACGCTAAATGATGCCTTTGATGTAGAATATGATCGCAAGTATAATCGAGATCGTCCCATCCCTTCAGGAATTCTAAAGTGCTGGGAGGTTTGGACAGTTGGTTTTATACAATTGGTATCCGGTGCAACTATCCTATATCTCAGGGCTGATGTATCGGGAATTTATCTAATCCTGCTTGTCATGACAATACTGGCCTATGATGCAGTGCATAAAAACTGGGGCGGATCGGTATTGCTTATGGGAGGATGTAGATTGTTCCTATGGTGGACCATTGCAACCGCAGGATCGGATATTTCTCAAGAACTTTCTCCTCTTTTACTTGTCTGGAGTTTTGCGATCCTTCTTTACATAGTTGGGATAACAAGTGTTGCGAGAGGTGAGGCGACTGGCACTCTCCCTGCAGTTCCATGGCCATTCATTCTCTTATATATTCAGTTTTTGCTAAGTTTATTCTTTTGTATATACTCCGGACGTTGGATTGTTCTCATATTTGTCTTATTGTTGGCGTACGGAATTTGGCATGGTGTTCAGCAGGTAAAACTTAAGGGTAAAAATATTGGACGTGGTGTCGCACTATGGCTTGCACTCATTACGATTGGTGATGCAGTTGCCATTGGACTTGTAGTCCCTGTTTTAGGACTGCTTGCCCTTTTAGGATTCCCCCTAGGTATCATTTTGCAGCGAAAGTACGCAGCTACATAAAAATTTCTTAAACGTTTTCCTCACCTGAAATTAATCTAGGAGATGAGGATTTCAAGCTTTCAAGAATACATTATTCGATATTAATTAATGGGGTAAGTGGCGTTGTATTTGTTTTCGTTAGCTGCCCAAAAGAGTTGTTTTGTGTGTTTCAATCTAAATATTGCATGAAATTATGACTAGCGCTAAGCCAATTATAATCAGGACTTTACTTAGAAGTTGGTATTATGTTCAAGGTATGATAAAATATGTTTACCAATTGAAAGGGAGGATGTTGCTGCCGGGGAAGGAGCATTGCATACATTGATAATACCTGAGTTATCTTGAATTATAAAGTCATCAACTAAGTTGCCATCATATGAGACAGCCTGCGCTCGTACTCCTGATGGTGCGGTAATTAGATTGTCGGATTTAATTTCAGGAACAAGTCGCTGGAGATCCCGAACAAAAGCTTCTTTGCTGAATGATCTCCACATCTCTAAGGCTCCAATTTTCCAAAACTTGGATGCTAGTTTAATAAAACCCGGATAAGTTAAAGATTCAATAATATCAAATGGGTTGATTTTTAGCTTGGTATATCCTTCACGAGCATAAGCAAGTACCGCGTTAGGCCCACATTCAACATTTCCATCAATCATTCGTGTGAAATGAACTCCGAGGAAAGGGTAATTTGGATCTGGAACGGGGTATATTAGGTTTTTACACAAAAAATGAGAGTTGGTCTTTAATTTGAAGTACTCGCCTCTGAAAGGAATAATTTTAACATCCGGTTTTTGGCCACCTGCACGAGTTATGCGATCAGAATAAAGACCTGCGCAGTTGATTACATGGGATGATTGAATCTCCTTCGATCTGGTTAGAATTCGAAATTTCCCATTTTCAGGCACAATAGACTGAACTGGTGTATTGTAGTGTACTTCATTGATGTCATGCTCAATGATTCGGGTTAATAGACGATCACAGACTTGCTTGTAATTGATGATGCCAGTCTCAGGGACATGAATACCTTTAATACCGAGGACGTGGGGTTCGAGGTCCTTTAATTCATTTCTACAAATTAATTTACATTTAACTCCGTTTAACTGACCACGATTATAGATGATTTGCAGTCGGGGAATCTCGTTGGTGGTTGATGCAACGATTACTTTACCGCAGGTTTCAAATTCAATTCCTTCATCTAAGCAAAACCTTTCTAAATTTAATTTACCTTCACGGCAATTTATAGCTTTTAAAGATCCAGGTTTATAATATATACCTGAGTGTATTACACCAGAGTTATTACCGGTTTGATGATATGCAGGACCAGATTCTTTTTCAAGTAATACGATATGTTTATTTGGATAAAGATTTGATATTTGGTATGCAGTACTAAGTCCAACGATACCACACCCTATTACGCAAATATCTGATTTTATTAAGGACAAAATAAGATTATTGTAATAAATGTATTTAATGAAATCAGCTATTTTTCCTAGAAATAGATGATGTGCATGATCTGTCCAGATGTACATAACCTCCATCTGGATTAAAAATCTGTCCCGTCGTGTGCGATGATTTAGGTGAAACGAGGAAAGTAGCCAGGTCAGCTATTTCCTCTTTGGTTGTCATGCGATGCCCCAGTGGAATTTGGTCCTGAATCTGATTAAGGGTCTCCTCCGGTTCAGGAAGTGATTCAATCCAGCTTTTATATAACGGGGTCATGACTTCAGCCGGGGCTATGGCATTAACGCGAATACCATAAGGGGCTAAATCAACAGCCCATTCACGGGTTAAGCCGTTTATTGCTCCTTTTGAAGCCGCATAGCCTGATGTCCCACCCTGACCAGTTTGTGCGACTTTGGATGATATATTAAGAATTGATCCATTGGATTCTTTTAAGGCATTTAGGGCATAATGTACCAGGCAATATGTGTGCACCAAATTACGATCCAGGGACAGTTGAAATTTCTTGGGGCCATCTGTTAGGTCAACGCTGTCATTTACCCCTGCGTTGTTTACGAGGATATCAAGTTTCCCATTTGACCATTTAAGAACCTGTTTTATCGCAAACTGGCAGGCGTCCTTATTAGTCAGATCCGCTTCAATCGAAACGGTGTTTACACCATCACAATCCAGATTATCAAGTAGGTATTCCGCTGCATCAGAATCAATGTCAATAATTGCAACATTCACTCCTTCATTTACAAAACATTTTACTATGGAAGAACCAATGCCTTTTGCACCGCCAGATATGACTGCATAATTTCCTGATAAATTTAAATCCATTATTTGTAAAAAAAGTTCTTAATAAATTGTTAAACCTAATTATAGAGAGCAATTAACGGCTTTTTGAGAGGATGTTCCAAGGCCTTCAATTCCAAGCTCAATCACATCACCTTCTGATATAAATTGTGGAGGATCAAAACCGATACCAACACCTGCAGGTGTTCCGGTTGAAATAACATCTCCAGGTAGTAAGGACATAAATTGACTGAGGTAACTTATGATGTGAGGGATATCAAAGATCATAAATGATGTGTTCGCATCTTGTTTTACTTGGCCATTCACCTTCAGCCACATATTAAGTTTGTTGATGTCTTTTACCTGATCTGGAGTAGCCAAAAAAGGTCCAAAAGGAGCGAATGAATCGCAGCTTTTACCTTTGACCCATTGTCCTCCTCTTTCAAGTTGAAACTCTCTCTCAGAATAATCATTGTGCAAGGCATATCCTGCAACATGATTCAGAGCATCTTCCTTCGATACATAACTCGCCTTTTTTCCAATAACAATTGCCAGTTCTACTTCCCAATCGGTTTTCTTTGAATTGCGTGGCAAAATTACGTCGTCATTAGGCCCGCAAAAAGAAGATGAAGATTTAAAGAATATTATCGGTTCTTCAGGTATGTCCATATTGGACTCAGCCGCATGATCCCTGTAGTTTAAGCCGATGCAAACGATCTTGCTCGGACGGCATATTGGTGGTCCATATCTCTCATCATCTGGAAACTCAGGTGATGCAGATAAATGTTCTTTCAGCCACTGCCCCAATAACTCAATTCCATCCCCTCCAAAAAATTCTTCATTATAGTCACTTCCAAATCCTGAAACGTCGATGCGCTTCCCATTATCCAGAAGTATTCCAGGGACTTCATTTCCTGATTTACCAACTCGTATTAGTTTCATATTATTTTGTTGTGTGAATCTTGTTATCTTAGAAGAGTTGTGCCCCCATCAACATCATATGCTGATCCGGTAATAAAAGATGCGTCATCTGAGACGAGGAAAGCAACCAGATTTGCAATCTCCTTAGGTTGTCCCATTCGTCCTATTGGTTGCCACTTTGAAAGTTTCTCAAACATTTCCTCCTTATTTTCGGGATAATGTTCATCAAGATATTTGTCTACGAAAGGAGTGTGAACCCTTCCGGGGCAAACGCAGTTACAGCGTATTTTCTTATCGATATAATCCCTGGCTACGGATAATGTCATCGTGTAGACTGCTCCTTTGCTCATTGAATAGGCAAAACGTTGTTCAATCCCCAGCTTTGATGCCACAGATGCAAGATTTACAATTGCCCCCCCCCCTTGTCCTGCCATGACGGGTACAACCGCATTCATGCAATTGTATACCCCCTTTACGTTTACATTGTAGATTCTATCTAGATCGTCCGGCTTTGTTGTCTCGACATTACCGATATGTGCAATCCCTGCGTTGTTGACCAAAATATCGATCCTTGAATCTTTTCTTGTGGTTTCACTTACAGCTACTTTCACTGCATCATTATTTGAAATATCACATTGAATGGCTCGTGCAGATCCTCCGGATGAAATAATTTCTTCCACAGTTTCCTTTGCATTATCGGAATTTATTTCAAAAATAACCACATTGGCGCCATCTGATGCCAAGTGTTTTGCAATGGATTTTCCTATGCCAGATCCTCCACCTGTTACGATGGCTAGTTTTGAATTAAGTTTCATATTATTATATTAATTTAAAAATTATAACAAATTGTCAAAGTGAGACTCCTCTTTTCCATGGCAGGAAATCATCCTGAGACATTTTATTTGTACATGTTATATAATCACCACTAGCTGTATCTATACATAGGTTTAAAAGTTCAGATCCTAATTCATCAACAGTTTTATTTCCTGTAATTATAGATCCTGTATTGAAGTCAATAATTTCGCTTAATGTATTCGATAGCTTATCATTTGTTGATACCTTAATAACTGGTGTTACAGGGTTTCCTGTAGGCGTTCCCAATCCTGTGGAAAAGAGAATCAAGTTAGCACCAGAACCTGCCATTGCGGTTGTGGATTCGAGATCATTACCCGGAGTGCAAAGCAGATTTAATCCCTTGGTATTGATGACCTTTTCAGGATAATCCAGAACATCAACTATGGGAGATGTGCCACCCTTTCTTGCAGCTCCTGTAGATTTAATCGCATCTGTTATGAGGCCATCTCGAATATTTCCGGGTGATGGGTTCATATCAAATCCCGATCCTACTGCTTCTGCCCTGGCAGCGTAATCTCTCATCAATTTAATAAACCGATCACCTATTTCTTTAGTAATACAGCGGTTTACCAAACTTTGTTCTGCACCACAAAGCTCAGGAAATTCCGAGAGGATTGCACCACCTCCCAGTGCAATCAGACGATCGGTGCATGCACCAATTGCCGGGTTTGCAGAAATTCCCGAAAAGCCATCGGATGCACCACACTCAAGACCGATTAACAATTTGTTTAATGGTGCTGGTTTGCGCTCACATTCATTAGCTACCGAAAGATTTATTATGGTTTCCCGAATAGCACTTGTGATCATATCCATTTCCGAACCAAATTTCTGTTGTTCGTAGATCAGTAGTGGTTTGTCGAATTCGGGGTCTCGTTTGATCACCTCATCCTTGAGGATAGAGACCTCAGCATTTTCGCAACCCAGACTTAGAACCGTCGCACCGGCCACATTTGGGTGGGTGATATACCCTGCGAGAAGACCGCAAAGAGAGTTTGAGTCCTGTCGCGTCCCTCCACACCCTATATTGTGTGTTAGAAATTTGATTCCATCAACATTTGGGAATGCACGATTAACATGAGGCGTTGACGACTTCAGTTTAGAGATTTCGAAATCGGCCAATTCCTCTTCTGATGCGCCATTACGGACCATTTCAGCTAGTTTCTTTGCGTAATCCTGGTATATAGTTGTCTTCTCATAACCCAGTGACTTGTTAAGAGAATCTCTAAGGACATGTATGTTTTTGTTTTCGCAAAATACCATTGGAACGAATATCCATGTATTCGCTGTGCCCACAGAACCATTACTTCGGTAAAACCCCTTAAACGTACGCCCTTGCCATGGTGATACATCCGGCTCATCCCAATGGTATCTTGAATCTGTTGATACAAATCCATCCGATTTATGCTTAATATTTGATCTGGAAAGAAGTCCTCCTGCAGGGATATTGCGGATGACCTCGCCCACGGTAACGCCATACATCCTTACAACTTCACCTTTTTTGAGACCTGATATACTAAATTTTTGTTTGGCTGGGATAGGCTCTGAAACATGTATTTTATTGCCATTCGCTAAGATATCCTTTCCGGGTACCAAGTCAGCTAGCGCCACATATACATTGTCTGATTGGTGTATCCTGAGAGCCTGATTATTGTTGTTATCCATGTTTGTTGATTTTGATGGGAGGGGCATGGATAGTGAAACTCTGTCTGTAGGGTGCAATATGAAAATTTATCCATTAAATGTCGTCTTGTATCATTATTTGTGAACTTGTCTTGACGGACATGATCGACTGTTTTTTGTGCATCGTACAATGAAATCTATAATCATTAATAAATTCGGAGGTCCGGAGGTTTTTACCATAGTTGATTCAGCCCCTCCAGTACCCGGCCCCGGCCAAGTATTGATCAGGGTTGAAGCCTCGAGTGTGAACCCTGTAGACACCAAGATACGCAGCGGTGCCTTGAAGGCAATAGCGCCTCCATTTCCAGCTATCCTACATGGTGATGTCGCAGGAGTAGTTGAGTCTGTTGGAGGAGATGTTGATGGATTTAGTCAAGGTGATCCCGTATATGCCTGCCCGGGTGGATTCAAGGATTTGCCCGGTGCCCTTGCAGAGTTCATGCTTGCCGACGCCAGACTCGTGGCCAAAAGACCTGCGAACCTTGATCCCCGCCAGTGTGCGACACTCCCATTGGCTTCGATTACCGCATGGGATGCATTGCATGACCGTGGACAGGTCAGTAAAGGGATGAAGGTGCTTGTCCACGGTGGTTGTGGCGGGGTGGGGCACTTAGGCCTGCAATTGGCCAAGGCAGCTGGTGCGGAGGTCACGACAACTGTCTCCACATCACAAAAAGCGGATATCGCCCTGGACCTGGGGGCTGACCATGTGGTGTTATACCCTGAACGGGAGGTGGACGATTATGTGGGAGAATACACTGGTGGCGCTGGTTACGACCTTGTTTTTGACACGGTTGGGGACGCCAATCTCCAGAATTCCTTTGCGGCCATACGCCTGCATGGCACCGTGGTTTCAATTGCTGCACGTTCGGAGCAGGATCTTTCACCATTGCACATTCGTGGTGGTACGTTAAGTGTCACCTTTATGCTTCTTCCACTCATTACGGGCAAGGATCGTGAAAGGCATGGGGAGATTCTCTGTGAAGTCACTCAACTCGTGGAAGCCGGCAAGGTTCGGCCACTGCTGGATGAAAGCCGGTTCACAATGCTCGAGGTGGGTTCGGCCCATGCCAGGCTTGAAGCGGGACAGGCGATGGGAAAGGTGTCCCTCGCATGGGAATAGGAATCAGAGTCGACCGGGTTGCCGGCGGCTGGTCTTTAGGTCGGCGTCAAATGCCCGCCCTAGCCCGACGAGCCTTTCGGTGACCTTGGTGTTCTGGTCCTTTACGTCTGTAGTCTCCCCTATATCGGTCTCCAGATCGAATAGTGACAGCCCGATCTTTGCCTGTGAATACTTGGTGGGAATGCCACCCTTGCCCCCGGGGCGTCCGGCCATGGTGCGGTAGTTGTGTGGGAAATGTAGTTTCCATTTGCCGGAGCGGACTGCTTGGAGCTGATTGCCGTAATAGAAATAGTACGCTTCATGGGGAGATTTGGCACTATCATTGGTGAATAGAGGCCAAACATTCTTCCCGTCAATCCTGTTGACGGGAAGCTTTGCATCAATCATACGGGCAATTGTGGGCAGAATATCAATGGTCATGGCAGGTTCACTGCATACAGAGCCTGCAGGTATGGTCCCGGGCATCCATGCCAGTGTGGATTCGCGGCAACCGCCATCAAACATGGTTCCCTTTCCCTCACGCAAAGGGCTTGCAGAACCCGCATGATCGCCGTAATTGAGCCACGGACCGTTGTCCGATGTGAAAAGAACAAGGGTGTGCTTGTCCAGCTTGAGCCGCCGCAGGGTGCCGAGTATCTGCCCCACCGACCAGTCCACCTCCATCATGACATCTCCAAAGAGGCCTGCACCACTCTTTCCCTTGAACTTTTTGGAAACGTAGAGCGGGACGTGAACCATACTGTGTGGAACGTAGAGAAAGAAAGGTTTATCCTGGTTTGTCTCGATAAACGAGACTGCATGCTCGGTGTACTGGGTGGTTAATTGTTCCTGATCCCTGCCGGTTACAGTGCCATTAACTGTTTTGTTCCCGTCAATGAGCGGTAGATTGGGCCATTTCTTGAGTCTCTCCTTCATCGGTAGGTGAAGCACACCCGGGTGATAGGGCCACATGTCGTTGGAGTAGGGGAGTCCAAAGTATTCGTCAAAGCCGTGCTGCATGGGTAGAAACTTCTTGTGGTGTCCAAGGTGCCACTTGCCATAGCAGGCCGTTGCGTAACCTTTTTGGCGACATATCTCGGCAATAGTTATCTCATTTTGATTGAGCCCATGTGTGGATTTGGGACCGAGTGCACCAAGTATTCCGATTCTCACATTATAACATCCCGTTAGCAGCCCGGCTCTTGACGCTGAGCAAACCGCCTGAGTCACATAAAAATCTGTGAACTTGCGGCCTTCACGAGCCATTTGATCGAGATTTGGTGTAGGGTAGTCCTTGGCTCCAAATGGTCCAATGTCAGCATACCCCATGTCATCCATGAAGATAATTACTATATTCGGTGTTGATTTCCTGTCCTTTAGTCTGGACCCATGTCCTGAGATTGAGGCAATGATAAAACAGGATAGGAATATCAGGAGTGACTTCATTGGGGATGTCATGGCTATTGTAATTTGAAAGGAAGGAGATGCTCCCTAAATATGAATTGGCAAGATGAAATCCTCAAATAATTCACCAATAAAATTTTTGTCTGGAAACGATGTTCGTTAAAAAGGGCTTGCGATCATTCACTAAATCACCCATTGTTTATCAGCATCAAATTCCCCATCCCCACTTACATTCATCCTCAGTAATCCTGTCTTTTTGTCGCTTTTTCAAAAAAAACCAAAATTTTTCCGTAACATTTGGGTTTTTTTGGCTAATACCTGTCGAACCTGTTTTGTGTGCGCACCACAATATCTCCCTTTTATCACGTGATAGAGCCGCGGCTCATTGCATTGCTATAGCTACATTGCATCCTTCCCACCCAACCCATTCCAAACTTGTAGGCACATGCCTGCCTGGGGACTGTTTTATCAGGTTCACACCCTTGGCCATCTCAATAAAGGAACGGATTTAGAAGGAACCCAGAACATCCCTACAACTCTCAGTTCATCCACATACACAAACCGTATAATGAAAATGCAAACCAACGACACCCGATCGAACAACCTGAAGCAAAATACCCTTGGCGGGGTGGCTCGCAGGATCCTCACCGGTATCGGAATCGCCTCCGGGCACAGCGTCGGTTTTGCCAAAAAAGTGCTAACAAATTTCACGGGTGGATTGTGTCTACACGTCTCGATGCTGATAACCGGCGTTGTCGCATTCTCTCTTTCCATGGCCCAACCGATCATGGCCGCTGACTTCTATATTAATGATGCCACACCGAAACTTTGGCTGGATGCGGGCGTCGGTGTTTCGGGAGGCACATGGACCGACCAATCAGGGAGTGACAACAATGCTACCAAGAAGGGTTCGCCCACGGTGGTGGCGAACGCATTGAATGGTAAACCAGTGATGAGATACAGCGGTGCCAGTGGCGAATACCACGACTTCACAAACATGAATAACGTACGAACCGCGTTCTGGGTGTTGAAAACTAAAGATGGTGGTGGATTCAGTTCATTGTTGGGCGATAACAATCAATACCACTTTCATCCTGATGGAAACTTGTTCTGGTCATCTGCTCACACAAACGCGAACGTTAAGAACGGCTCCCTGAGACAAAATGGCGTATCCAAAACTGGTCACACCGACAAAAAGCCAGACGCTTATGCAGTCCTCTCATTTCGCACCGCAGGCAATGTCGAAGTATCTAATTTCTTCAGTGACCGTGGTATCGGTGGTCGGAATTTCAAAGGTGACTTGGCAGAACTTGCTATTTTTGACGTTGCACTGACTGACGCACAAATCGCTAAAATTGAAGGTAGCCTTGCCTGGAAGTATGGACTGCAGGGTGATCTTGCCGCGGATCACGCATGGAAGTCCACCGACCCGGCCGTGCCTGCCTGGGCAGTTGCAACTCTATCAGTTGCCAACGGCAACAAGGCAAAACCAACAGTTACATTGGAATGGACCGCTTCGGTCTCCGGCTTTACGGCAGATGATATTTCTGCAACCAACGCCACAATCAGCAACTTCCGCGTTCTAGGTTCAAAGAAGCAGTCTTTTGTAATCACACCCAATGCTGCGGAAACAGAGGTGACTATTTCAATGGATGCAGGAAAATTTACTATTGGAGGTAAGGACAATTTGGCATTTTCCAGCAAGTATAATTATACAAGGGGCGTTACCCGACAAGGTGACTTGTCTGCTTGGTTTAAATTCGATGAGGCCAGCGGAGCCTCCACTTCAAGCTCCGTATATGCGCCTGGTTTACTCGAAGGCACCTTGAGTGGGAACATGTCTTTTTCCCCTAATCCCGGTAATTTAGGCGTGAAACAAGAACCATATGCCGCCCGTGCCGGTGGCAATGGTAAAGCACCTTGGGCCGGTAATCTAACTATCGTCTACACCGGTCAAATATATGACGCGGACGGTAAGATGTCCTTCTATGAGAACATCGATGACAAGACTTGGCTAAAAGTGAACAATCAGGTGCTCCTTGATGATGCAGGATGGAATAATGCGACAGTTGGACAGACTAATTTTGGTCAAGGCGGTTGGTTTGATTTTGAGGTACGATTTTCCAATGGAGGTGGTGGAGCCGGTGAAGTTGGTGGAATGGGCTTCGGTTGGGATGAAACCGGTGCTGCCGCCACCAACAACAAAGCGTTATTTACCTATCCTGTTAACAGCTCAAGCAAGACCATCTTCCGGTCGGGACTTGCTGCTGCTCTTACGGATTCCTCTTTTGCTGAGGGAAAATTTGGTTCTGCGGTCGAAATCACATCCAATACCGCTCGCGTGCAAATTGCAGGCAATGGTGTTGATCTTGGTGCCGAATGGACAATTTCTAGCTGGTATAAGCAATTATATCCTGCAAGTGCATGGCGCACACTGGCTCGTGGTAAATCCACTGACCATACGATTATGGGACACTCCTCATCGAATAAGGTTGGTGTTTATATAAATGGCAATGGAGATTGGCAAGATTCAGGTGGGGCTCTCACGCCAGCAGCAGACACATCTAGTTGGCATCATATCGCCGGGGTTGGATCGGGTGGTAAAACCAAGATTTATGTTGATGGTGTTCTCGTTGGGACATCAAATAGACAGTCAACATCGGACGTTTATTCGATAGGCAACTATCAGGGGGGGGGGCAGCGATTTGCCAAATATATTGATGATTTCCGCATATACAACGTCGCATTGAGTGATGCTGAGATCAGCACTATTTATGGTAATGGGGAAGGTGACTTCGGCCCGATCACTGATATATCTGTTGCCGGAGGACTTGATACTACCGTATTTCCGGTAGCAGTAACAGTT
>Ga0209660_1000708_pt1 | contig 19103 bp, 17 predicted proteins | sample SaaInlV_100m_DNA_2_FD_184659 | JGI IMG/M metagenome (GOLD analysis project Ga0209660, IMG submission 184659) | Marine microbial communities from expanding oxygen minimum zones in the Saanich Inlet - SI072_LV_100m_DNA (SPAdes) (version 2) | ecosystem: Environmental > Aquatic > Marine > Intertidal... | reverse complement strand
ATACTTCTCAGAGAGTTCGCCGTGAACAAATTCTTCAATTTTTGAAGGAAACACCTCCGTGTTCGCCTTAATCTGTTCAGGAGTCATTTCGTCAGAAATCCCTTTCATCTGTTCAGGATTCAGCCTGTACTGAGGACCTCTAAATTTCTCTATTCCCGCCGTAAAGAAACGAACACCCAGACCAATGCGTAACAACATGAAAGCCCAGACCTCCCCTGGCCATTCAAGGATGGCTTTGAAAAGATTTTGGGTGGGGTGGGGAGGAGGAGGGGTTGAGGAGGAATTATCACTCATGAATGTGTCGGTTTAATGTTTCCTATTTTGTGGCTTTTAAAATTTAGCCAAAAAATAAAGGGTCGCGATGTTGAGGGGATTTTTAAACTTTCGCAAGTCCGATTCACTCCACAATATTCAACAAACATAGTAAGCATGATAGGCTTGCAATTATCTAGCAAACGGCCATCCTAAACGGCCCCAAAATATTAGGATAGTTTAAATTTTTCAAAGAATCAAATTATGGATCAAGCAAGATACTCTCACTCCGTAACGGCTGCCACAGCCAACCCAACAGAACGGGCAACGTTCATCCGACGAACATATGTACATTTAGCCTTGGCTATTATTGCCTTTGCAGGGATTGAGGCAATGCTTTTAAGCTCCCCCATGGCGGAGGGATTGATCCAAAAAATGCTTGGAGGCAAGTACACTTGGTTGATTGTCCTTGGATGTTTTATGGGAGTTAGTTACCTGGCAGACAACCTTGCTCGTTCTCGTGCCAATCCTGGCATGCAATACCTTGGACTAGGATTATTCGTAGTGGCAGAGGCAATTGTATTTCTACCTATGCTGTACATTGCCATCCAATACACGGGTAGTGGTGATATAGTCACTACAGCGGCTCTTATGACCCTCCTTCTTGTTGCAGGACTCACAGCAACAGTTTTCATAACCCGAAAGGATTTCTCTTTCATGGGGAATATACTTGCCATCGGCGGATTACTTGCACTGGGCGCAATTGTGATTGGTATTTTCACAGGCTATAGCTTGGGGCTTTGGTTCTCAGTAATCATGGTCGGCTTTGCCGCTGGATCAATACTCTACACGACATCTAATATTCTGCACCACTATAGAACGGATGAACACGTAGCAGCTGCTCTATCCCTATTTGCCAGCGTAGCCATGCTGTTTTGGTACATCCTGCGAATATTACTTGCGTTCGCAAACCGCGACTAGCCTTCTTAAACTGAGGAAGAGAGAGGGCTTGCCCATCAAACGCCAGATAGGCGGATGATGGTGAGATGAAAAACATGTGTACCACGCTCAACACCCAAAACGATTTTGGGAATGGTCTTCCCTTCGAATAAGGCCTCGCAGGCAAGCTCATAAGAATCATCACCCTTCGTTGGAAACTCAGGAATTCGACCGTTAATGCTGACGATCCGATCCCCTTTTTCCATTAGCGTGCCAAAAGCAGACCTGCTGGAGACAGAAAGCACTTTCCCTTGAGCCGGGTTTTTTTGAAAGGAAAGGCGAACGTCCCCGTCATCTGATGCTTCCACTATCCTTCCTACCGGGCGGTAAGTGGGTTCGCAGGAAATCTGCTCAAGATGTTTCGAGTATATTTGAATCTGTGGTCCAAGTTCCAATTCAAATGGCAGATCAGGAGTTGAGAACTCCCCGGGAGGATTACTTCCGGTCTTAAGCATAAAGGTAGGTATTCCGTCTTTTATCACAACCCGCCGAACATCAGCAACTCTCTCTGAACGCCCCCCAAGCTTAAACTCCCCCTCGGGAATTCGTGCATCAAAGGCATCACCGTTTTTTAAACGAACGTAGACAGTGTTGTCACCTCCAAGACCATTCAACTCATCCTCTCGAACCCGAAAGATAATTCTGGAAACTTTTTCCTTACGAACCTCCTGTTTATCGCCATTTTCTCCCTCATAAGTCAGGAGATTTATCCGAGCTCCAGTATTTGGGTCGGCAGGAAGGCCCAAAAAGCCACTCAAACGATTATTATTAACTCCAATCACAACGTCAAGACCACCAGATTCGTCCCGAAATTGTATGCCTGCCAAGCGATCACGATTTACCTCAAAACGCCCGTAGTTCGAGCGCAGGGCAAAACGTGAATTCTGTACAACGCCTTTAATTTTAAAGGACCTTGACCCTTCACGTAGGTAAATCAAATCATACTGTGGTCCCGGTTGCCTTCGCTCCTTTTGCATATCCCGCTCTTCTCCTAAAACGACTTGCAAAGAACTGTCAAAAAAAGTCTGGCGCTTTTGACGCCAGTCCCAGTCGAGGACATAGCCCTGATCCTCATCGGAGAAAAATAATAGGGGAAAGTCCATATCAACCTGTTTCGGTTCAGATTTTTTACTTTTCCTTACATTGGGATCTGCCTGCGGATAGACCTTGACCGTCAGTTTAACGGCGCGAAGGGATTTCTCCCCGGCTCCTTTTGACTGCAACCATTCCATTTGTTCCTTGGAAAGTTTGAGCGTCTCTGCAGGAAAGGCTGGGTCATAGCCGATCAATCGACCAGACTCGATGTCGCGTTTATAAATATTTTTTAAAAACGCGTCAAAATCTGTTCCTTTAAAGGTTTTCCAAGGGCGGAAACCTTCTTCTGCGCCAACAGGAGAAACCGCAATTATGATGAGTAATAGGACAAGCTTACGCATTATTAAAGAGGGCTAATAAAATGCAAAAAGTCACGATAAAGGGAAATGAGCAGGATGACTCAAGGATTAATAGCTTTAGATCGAATCAAGCATCCGTGCCATCTTTCCGCACAATTGTAATCTGAAAAAAGAGCTGCTTGCCTCTCTGCACTCCCAGCTCGACATGAGAAATCGGTTCTTTTTTCTTGTTAAAAAGAGCGTCCAAAGCCTTTTCATAGGAATCATCCCCCTTGTCTGGGAATTCTGGAATACGGCCGTTAATACTTACGATTCTATCATCCTTTTGTAATAATTCATTGAATATGGAACTCGAGCTAATAGATCGGACACGCCCAGGCAAATCACTTTCAAAACTTATGTTTGCAGCCCTTTCGCTCTCAGCCTCAATGACTGTTCCAATAGGCCGAAAATCAGGATCACAATTTAATCGGTCCAAGTGACCTTGAAAGATTTTGATTTCAGGTCCCAAATCCAACTTCATTGGCAAGTCCTCTTCTGGAAATGAAAGATTTTCGCGACCGCCATTCTTAAGGATTACAGCCGACTGAGTACCTTCAAATAGAACATGCTTAACCTCCGAAACAAGGATTGTGCGGTTGCCAACAGGCAGCTGTCCTCCATGAACCGTGGCATCGAAGTAATCATTGTTCCTGAGACGGACACTGACAGAGGTATCATGATACAACCCGGCCAACTCTTCTTCCCTGACTTGAAAGATGATTCGAAGGACTTCCTCACGACGGATTTCCCGAGCCCCATTAACAGTTTCGAATGTAAGGAAATTGGCCTTCGTGTTACCCGGTGAGGCAGGAAAACCAAGAAAACCACTGAAGCGGTTTTTATTGACTCCAGTGAGAACATCATGAGTTGAAAGACCATCTCCAAACTGGATTGAGGCCAAACGCTCGAGTTCCAAGTCAAACTCCCCATAGGTTGTATGTATGGAAAAAAGAGAATTTTTCACAACACCATCAATCTCAGACCCATCCCGTAAATAAACCCGATCAGAAAGAGGCTTGGGAGGTTCACCTTCCTTTGTTCTACGAGTAGTGCGGATCGCACGCTGCTCCCCCTGAACGACCTGAAGGCAGGAATCAAAGAAAGCTTGCCGATGACGGGACCAATGCCAATCAAGTATGTACTCCTTATCATCATCGGAAAAATCTGGAAACGGAATGTCGTAAACCTTTTTATGAGAAGGCTCCTTTTCTACAGTTTTTCCCCGTGGGATAACCACCTCAAGTTGAACCAAGTCATCCTTCCGACTTTTATTAGCAGATGCTACTGTATCTTTTCCTTCCCCAGCGGATTCAGTTTTAAAGTCCTGCAGGGTCGCCTTGATGACCTGCCCTTTCAAATTTTTCCACTCGCGAACGTGTTCTCCGGAAAGTGAAGCTTCAAATAGAAATAAAACTAGAAAAACAAATCGAAACATAACTATGTAGCAAAAAAATCATGCTTAGCATGAATCGGGATATTGGCTAATTAAACGATAAGATGTATTCAAGCATGAAACAACTGGAACTCAAGTCTTTAAAAGGAGGCATTACAAATCCAGAATCTTCATCGAAAGCTTGAATTATATCACCCGATTTTGCTTGCCTATCAATCGAAATAAATTTTCCTCCAAAATTCTTTTTGAAAATGGGTCGGTAGCTCAATCGGTAGAGCAGGAGCCTTTTAAGCTCTTGGTTCTGGGTTCAAGTCCCAGTCGACCCACCATTTAAGCAAGAAAGCAAAAAAGGGAGAATTAGGCGATGGCCCTTTCGAGAAATTGATCTACCTTTTGAATATTGGTCCAGATTTCGGAATGACCAATTCGCAACTTAAACTCAATTTCATTACGGGTTTGTTCAAGGCATCTTTCGTCCTGAACCAAATTGTTGGTGGAGCGTAATTCATTAGGATTTTTAATTTTCTCTAGCATGGTTTCCATGGTGTGAAATTCCTGACAGATTTGTGACATGGTGTAAGTGACTAGTTTACTTGTGATTTTTCCAGACTTCCAATAGATAGGGAACTAAGAAGACGAATTTGTTACAGTCTTAAAATCTTGCAACAAAGAGATATAAACATTTTTTCACACCTAAGCTAAATGCAATTGAAAAGCCATGGACTCGTCAGGTTCCTGAGGTAAATAGCAACATACTCGAAAAATGGAGGAAGATAAGGAAATAGAATTTTCTGAAATGCTGGACCAGTCAGGCAACGAATATGCAACAGGAGAATCACCACCGACAGATTCATCATTGACGAATAAACCTTTGGAAAAGGAAAAACTGGATTGGCGTATAAAAATGACAGTGGGGTTATTGATAACCCTCCTTGTCATGGGAATAGGATTCTGCGTCTATATATTGAATCCAGTAATGTCCCAAGAACCATGATTAAATTGGGTGTAGCACTTGAAAACAAGCCTGTCACGCACCCCTTCTGGCTTCCCTTAATTCTTGACATGAAGAGCAATTCTTTCATATTTCATCACTCAAAAAAATACATGAAGATGAATGTGATTTTAGGCCCCTGTCCAATATAATAACTATTACTTTCTGGCAATCACCAATCTTCGTTGAATCAAATGGTTCCTATTTGATAAAAAGGAATAAATGCTCAATCCCTTCCCCCTATGCTGAACCTGCATAAACTTAAGATCGATCCCTTCGTGGAGGAACTTCGTAAATCCTACAGGCTTTCATTTGGGTCTATGAACTCCGATATTGGGGAGATTCTGGCTTGGGCAGGCAATCTGGCATTGGAGAACCTGGCTAATAGTGACGCGCTCTATCATAATATTGATCACACCATCATGGTGACCATGGTGGGACAGGAAATATTGAAGGGACGCCAACTAAACAAAGGTGGTATCAACCCCAAAGACTGGTTAAACTTTGTGGTCTCTCTTTTATGCCACGACATTGGTTATGTCAAAGGGGTCTGCCAAAAGGACAGTTTTGGGAAATATGATGATGGATTCGGAAAAATTGTCGATATTGATGAAGATGGCACCAGCGCACTCCTGACCCCCTACCACATAGACAGGGGGAAATTATTTATAATGGAGCGATTTGGGAAAAACCCAATGTTTGATGCCAAGAAAATCTGTAGCTTTATTGAGATGACCCGCTTCCCAATTCCACAGGATGAGGATCACTCTTGTAAAGATGATCTTCCAGGACTCGTCCGTGCTGCTGACTTTATAGGTCAATTGGGAGACCCAAACTACTTTCTAAAACTATCAAACCTCTTTTATGAATTCGAGGAACTTGGGGTCAATAAACTTTTCGGATACAAGAATCCCGGACATGTTAGGTGTGGTTTTGCCAAATTCTTTTGGAATGAAGTAAGTCCTTATATTCAATATGCAATGCGGTACCTTGAAGTAACACAGGAAGGCAAGGAATGGATAACCAATCTTCACTCCCACGTCTTTGCATCAGAGCACTACAAGGAAATGACGGAAAAATGTGGCTCCGTTCCTCTGCCTAAAGAAAAAAAAAGTAAGGGGTCTCCCAAAGGCTCTGAAGCTAAGGGGAAACGGCGCTAAGCTCTATTTTCCGCTTACAAAATCGAATATAATTCATCTTTCTGAGGAAAGAACTTGTATACCGATTTTTGAACGGCACTTTTCGTGAGATGTCCATACTCAAGGGAAAATAAAATAGCAACCCAGTCAAACGCTGGACATTCTTAAATGGAAACTTATGATTTCGACACACCTGTTGACCGCACAGGTAAAGAAACCTTAAAATGGGGTAAGTATGAGGGACAAGATATCCTTCCTCTTTGGGTTGCCGACATGGACTTCCTATGCCCCCCCCCTGTAATTGATGCACTTCGGGAAGAGGTTAACCATGGTCTTTTCGGGTACTCGCTTCCTCCCCGAGAACTAGTCAAAACAATAGAAGAAAGGTTACTGAATCATTACGATTGGTCAATCGATCCATCTTGGATCATCTGGCTTCCGGGTATGGTCCCGGGACTCAATATTGCCAGTCGATGCGTGGGCGAACCCGGCGATGATATCCTAACCACCACGCCCATTTATCCACCTTTTCTAACAGCGCCTGGATATGCAGATCGGAACGCATTGCGGTACGAAATGGGTTTTGATCCTGTTTTGGAACGATGGACAATTGACTTTGATGCCCTAGAGCAAACCATCACAAACAAAACAAATCTTTTCCTCTTTTGCAACCCCCACAATCCGCTCGGTCGTATATTCTCTGTCGAGGAGCTAAAGGAAACCGCCGAGTTCTGCCTCCGCAACAATCTCATCATCTGCTCCGATGAAATCCACTGCGATCTCCTTCTTGAACCAAGTAAGTCACACATTCCTATTGCCACTCTGTCCCCAGATATTGCAGACCGCACCATTACCCTGATGGCACCCAGCAAGACCTTTAATCTGCCCGGGTTTGGTTGCTCTTTTGCTATCATCCCAAACCCTCAACTGAGAACTGCATTCAAGAAAATTCGTGCGGGCATAGTACCCGACCCTGCGGCTATCGGGTACACTGCGGCCCTTGCCGCTTATAGAGACTCTGCCCAATGGCATCTTCAGCTTCTTAAGTACCTAAAATCAAATGCGGATCTGGCTTACCAGCGAATATCAAGAATGCCTGGATTATGGACCCATCCAGTTGAAGCCACCTATCTCCTCTGGATCGACGCAAGAAAACTTGGCCAAGACAATCCTCAACGGTTCTTTGAAGATCATGGCATCGGCTTATCTGATGGTCGTGATTTCGGGAAACCAGGGTTTGTCCGTCTTAACTTTGGTTGCACCCGATCGCTGCTTGAACAAGCTCTGGATCGAATGGAAACTGCAGTAATGGAATTGAAAAAAGAGTCGTAGGCAAAATAGTTTTCAGGACAGACTCACGGGATCCACATCAATAAAATCCCGCACATCCTTATCCATTGCGAAGTCCTTGCGTAGCTCAAAAAGCCGGGATGCCAAAAGTTTTCCGCGAGGGAAAAAAAACCATACATGGAAACGGTATTGGTCCTTTATCTTCTCCAAGGGTGCAGGTACCGGACCACGAATCTCCACAGTGTCATCAAGAGTCGCCTTAACTTTCTTGACCCAGTGCTCAGCATAGAAAGTGACTTTTTCTGGGTTTAAGCCCATGAACACCTGGCGAATCAAGGATCGAAATGGTGGATACCCAAGTTCTGAACGCTGTTCAAGTTCATTCTCAAGGAATCCGTCAAATTCGGACCTGCGTGCGTACTGGATTGGAGCACTCGAAGGATCGAACGTCTGAACGACAACCTCACCTGCACGATCTCCCCGTCCCGCCCTTCCAGCAACCTGCACCATTAATTGGAAAGTACGCTCCCCTGCTCGAAAATCCTGAATATGCATCGATAAATCCGCCTCAACAATTCCCACCAAGGTCACATTTGGAAAATCCAGACCCTTTGCTATCATTTGGGTTCCAACAAGTACATCAATCTGGCCTCGCCTGAAATCCCCAAGGATTTTCCTGTATAAATTCTTGCGCCCCATAACATCGGCATCCATCCGTACTATCCTTGCCTTTGGGAGCAGGTGCAGAAGTGCCTCCTCCACGCGTTGGGTTCCAACCCCTTGCCAGCGCACTTTGACTGAGTTGCACGTCGGGCACCGGGTTGGTGCAACCTTCTCAAACCCACAAAGATGGCAGCGTAATTGACCATCAGTTCGGTGGTAGGTCATTGTAACACTGCAATGATCACAATAAGCGACGAACCCACATTCCGGACAAAGCATGCTTTTGGAGTAACCCCGACGGTTTATGAAAAGAATGGATTGTTCCTTCTGCTCATACCTCAAAAGCAACTTCTCCTTCAAAACTTCTGAAAAAGCCACCATTCGGTTTTTCTTCAAGATTTCGCGACGCATATCCACCACATGCACAACTGGCAACTCCCTGTCATCCACTCGCTTTGTCAATCGATTGAGAATATATTTCCCCTGCTTTACGTTGTTAACCGACTCCACGGACGGCGTAGCAGATCCGAGTACGCAAAGACATTTAGCCAACATCGCCCTATATACTGCTACATCCCGGCCATGATAACGAGGGGTCTCCTCCTGCTTGAAAGCAGGCTCATGCTCTTCATCCACCAACACCAGTTTCAATTTCTTAACGGGAGCAAATACAGCCGACCGGGCACCAACCACCACTCGCGCACGACCCTCTGCCACCATTTGCCATGCGTCCAAGCGCTCCCCTTCCGAAAGATGACTGTGCCAAACAGCGGTCTCCACGCCCAGTTTATTAAATCGTGCCCGAATCCGGTCAACGGTCTGCGGAGCCAACGACACCTCCGGCACAAGAAACAACACTCCGCCACCTTTCTTGAGGACTGACTCCATCAACCGTAAATAGACTTCCGTCTTTCCTGATCCTGTAACTCCATGTAAAAGGTGTACTGCAAACTTATCCTCCTTCTCACTAGCCCGCAACGAATCCACGGCTAGGCTTTGCTCTTCTGTCAAGACCAGCTCAAGCGACTCCTCCACGGAAGCTCCATCAGAAAACTCATCCTCGTAGGCAACCCGATTTTCCCTGGCTGAAGTCTCCTCCACCAGACCCCGATCCACCAGTGCACTACAGCTTGATGGCTGAACCCCCAATCGTTTCAGTAAGGCAACCTTGGGAGCAGGTGCAATCTGATCCCGAAGAAACTGCAAAAGCTTGGCTTGTTTCGGTGCCCGCTTCTGCATTTCTTCAAGTATAGCATCCTCCACCGGACCAACAGATCGCAAGAATTTCTTGATCTTACTCTTCGTTCCCCTTCGCACGGCCACCGGAATCATGGTCTCCAAAATCGACTCCATAGATGCCGCGTAATAGGGATGCATCCACTTTGCCAGTTTCAGTAAATCATTCGACAAAACCGCTTGGTCACGAACCAGCTCCAATACGTTTTTGATCTTAGAAGCATCCACATCTTGATCCGTTCCATGCCGGGCAACCACTCCCAGTTCCGTCCGGTTCAGCAAGGGAACCCGGACCAAGTCACCCGGTTGCAGCGGTCGAGGCAAAGCCTCTCCGACTCGGTAAACCAGTTGCGAACCTAATCCCGTCAATAGGATCACCTCTACAAGTCTACTGTTCACTGCACCATCAACTGTCTTCATATTTTATAACAGTTAGCCAACATGACCTCCCCGTCTATAATTCCCACATCAAAAATAAAAAAATTAACCACCATAAAACGATCATTATAGTTTTTGCCTTTTCATTTTCATAAATTGATCTTACATGAGCTAAATCATCACAATCGCGATGGACTGAGCCTTAATGACGGAAAACTCCAGACACCTACAGCGCTTCCAAGACTTCCTGACGAAGAAAAGCCTGCGCCTGACGAGCCCACGTCGAGCCATATTGGAGGCGGTACATGGCCATGAGAGCCACTATACGGCAGAAGAACTTCTTTCCCTCGCACGGAGTATCGATGACTCAGTCTCCCGTGCAACTGTCTACAGGACCCTCCCAATCCTCCAGGAATGCGATATCGTCCGTGAGATAGATGTGGGCAAGGACTTCAAGTACTATGCAACCAATCGGAGTGAAGACAACTTTCAAGCACAGGTTGTCTGTGTTGACTGCGATAACATCTTTGAAATCGATGCCCCATTCATGGATTGGTACGCCAAGACCGCGGCAGAACGCCTGGGCCTAGAAGTCGACTCCCAACGCATTCAGGTCAATGCCCATTGTACTCGCCTTCGCACCGGGCAAACCTGCGAGCACAAGGCAGCAAAAACCAGTGAAAGTTTGCTTCATTCAACAATTTCAACTCACAATTAACGCCAAGCGATGAAGACAGATCAAGCAATTGCCGAAGCACCACCACCCTCCTTGGTTTTCCGCCCGGATGATCCTAACAACGATTTACCTCTCTCTGAAATTCAAGAGGAAATCCTTGATCTTAAAAAGAGACAGGATGCAGTCATTCTCGCCCACAATTACCAGATCGAACCCATCCAGCGCGTGAGTGATTTTGTGGGAGACTCCCTTGGTCTCTCCTACAAGGCAGCCGAAGCAGATGCCCGAGCCATAGTATTTTGCGGGGTTCACTTCATGGCCGAGACCGCCAGAATCGTCAACCCGTCGACTCCGGTTTATCTCCCGGATCTCGACGCCGGTTGCTCCCTCTCAGACTCCTGCCCCGCTGACAAGCTTGCTGCCTACAAGGCCGAAAACCCCGACATATACGTCGTCGCCTATATCAATTGCTCGGCGGCAGTAAAGGCTCTGTCCGATGTCATTTGCACCAGCGGCAATGCTGTCAAAATCGTCGAAAAGGTACCCAAGGACCGCAAGATTCTTTTCGTCCCTGACCAGAACCTCGGCCAATGGGTCAGCCAGCAAACCGGTCGGCAGATGCAACTTTGGCCTGGCAGTTGCTACGCCCATGTGCTGTTCACACAACAGTCCATTGAACGGGTGAGAATTGAATATCCGGACGCACCCATCGTCGCCCACCCCGAATGCCTACAATCTGTTCGCGATATGGCAGACGAGGTCTGCAGCACTGAAAAGATGGTTCACTTCTGCAAGGATCACTCAGCCCAAGCCTTTATCATCGTCACGGAAAGTGGCATGATTCATCGTCTGCAACGTGAAGTCCCGGAAAAAACCTTCATTGCCGGTCCCACCGACTTCTGCGCCTGTAATGAATGTCGCTACATGAAGCGAAACACAATTACCAAGCTTCGTGACACCCTGCGCGACCTGACCCCGGAGATTACCCTCGACGAGGAACTTCGGGCAAAGGCGGAAGCCCCCATACTGAGGATGCTTGACTGGAGTCGCTGAGCCCACAAACCGTTCGCCAAACCTTGCATCTCTATCAACCAAGCTGGCCGGACTACCAATTACTGGACTCCGGTGACGGTACAAAGCTGGAACGCCTCGGTTCACACACGATCGTCCGGGAGGAACCCATTGCATGTCACCCTCGTACCCTATCGAGGAAAACGTGGGATGCCGCTGACATAATCTATGTAAATGAAAAAGGTTGGCAGCCTCGACCCGGCACGCCGGAAAGTTGGACCATAAACTTCGAGCCCTTGACCCTAAAGGTTCGACCGGCACAGGGGTTCAAACATATCGGGCTCTTTCCCGAGCAGGCGACACAGTGGAAATGGCTCCTAAACCAGACACTAAAAGATTTAGGAACACCTCCAAAGCTCTTGAATCTCTTCGGCCATACAGGTGCTGCAACACTTGCAGCCGCATTCGCTGGGTTTGCTGTTACCCACGTTGACTCCTCAAAACCAGCCCTGAGTCAGGCCCGTGAAAACCAAAAACTCTCAAACCTCGAAGATGCCCCAATCCGCTGGATACAGGAAGATGCCTCCAAATTTATTGAGCGAGAAATAAAACGAGGCAATAGTTATGATGCCATAATCCTTGACCCCCCGGTCTTCGGGCGCGGTCCCAAGGGACAGACCTGGCAAATTGAACGTGATCTTCCCATTCTCATTCCCCGCCTTAAAAAACTGCTCACAGAGCAATACCACTTCCTATTTCTGAACATCTATGCCGGAGAACTTTCCCTCGACTCGCTCAAGCCACTCCTTCAACAGGAAGAAAACCTGCAACAAGGTACCTTCAGCCTTAAAGCTAAACATGGTCCAGATCTTCAAATGGCTGATTGGCTGTGCCTCCAAAAAATTGATTGAAATTTTTGCAAACAAGGCGAACTTCCATTCCCTCAAAACTCCTTATCACACCAACGCTCCTGAAGATTATGAAAACCCGCAACTATATCCTATCCGCTACGTGTCTTTCCACGCTCTTCTATTTAACCGGTTGTCTCAATCTTCAGAACCCAAAACAAAGGACAAAAGACAAACCAATTGCAACGCTTAAGGAAACCAAAGCTGAGCGAAAAACCATCAATGTGGGTATCAAGCCCGAAAGCGTCTGTCGCGGCTTCAACGGAAAGTTGTATGTAACCATGATCGGTGGCGATGAACCAGGAGATGGTGCAGTATACGTCCTTGATGGTGGCAAGGCAAAACCCTTTGCCACCGGCCTGAATAACCCAAAAGGAATTGCTTTTGTAGAAGGGGCACTGGTCACCAGTGACGAGACTCAGGTCATGAAAATCAATGGGAAAGGAAAGGTCAGTATTCTGGCCAAGGCCGGGGACTTTCCAGCAAAAGTTGAATTCCTCAACGATGTAGCTGCCAGTCGCTCAAGGGATGCCGTATACGTCACGGAGATGAGCCACCCAAAACGTATGTTTGACCCCGACGCCGACCGCGAACTTTGGCCTCTCACCATCACTGATGACCCCCAAGCCAACCTGCCAAATACAGGTTGTGTCTACAAGGTTACACTTGAAGGGAAGGTTTCAGTTGCCGTCCCTTCAGGCGACAAACGTATGCCAGCGCCCAACGGCGTTACCGTGGCTGGAGGCAAGGATAAAACCTTCCTCGCAATGGCCGACTTCTTTACAGGGAACCTCCTTGCCTACGAGGATGGGAAATTAAGAATCATGGCAAAGAATCTTATCCGTGGAGGCGATGCCATAGAGCTGAATAATGGGATAGCCTACGTATCCAGTTGGACTCAGGGCAAGGTCATCGCCTATAACCGAAAAGAGAGGAAATCCACCACCGTGATAGATGGGCTAACATCCGCCGCTGACTTCTATCTGGACCGCAAGGCCAATCAGCTGGTCATTCCCGACATGCTTGAAGGCAAGTTACATTTCGTGCCACTCAAATAAGCGTCCTTACTCAGACCAGGAATACCCGATCTGCACCTGCAATTTGCGGATGCTTCGTCGATGGGGAATTCGCTCCCCTTCCAGCTCCTCAAGGGCGGTGATCAACTTGTCCCATGCATGGGGATTACGCTTGCGCTCCTTTGCCCCAAGCAGGAGAACTGCCGCCGTCGGCTTCTTGGGTTTGATGATTCCGAAGATTCGTGCCCGGCTTCCAGACTCCAGTTCACAAGCCAACCCGGCCTTCAGGAGAACATCCAGATGATGGTAGAGGTTGTATCTGTTCTCCCCGGTCAGGGCCTCCAGTTCAACAGTGGACCTTTCATCCTCCTTGAGGAGGCGAAGAATCTTGTCGCGCACAGGATGTAGAGCCGCCTTGGCCGCATCAGCGATGTAGGTCCGTTTCATATCCACTGACAATGAAGCATTGCCACAGGAAAAGTAAGTTCGTACTTACCTGCAAGCTTAAAAGCCTGTGGAATTGATCGACCATTTTTTGTGAATGATCACGTGAAAAGTGCTAACAAGCTCTAGTGAAGGCATACCCCGCCCAAAAAGCCAACCAAGGCCAGTACGACCATTAAACTAGTCTTCGGCGGTGGGTAGTACACCCAACGTGGCGTAGTAGTCCTTTGATGCGTCCATTGGTAAAAAACGACTATATGCAAATACGATGGTGGATGGTCAATCCTTCATCAGTTGGCTGCCAAATTGAACCAGTCACCATTGATATTCTCGTTCCAAGCGTACAGTCCTGAATTTGACGGCATCAGATAGTACCATGAATTGTTGGTGTAGGAATACACCCAAGGATACTCCGAAAAATAACACCACGATGAAAGCAGCTCGTAGTTGGTGCTGGTTGTTGCAGTTTCAGTATCTGATCCAGAACCTTCGGATGTGTTTGTGTTGGAACCAGTACCAGAAGCAAGGGTGGTGGAACCGGATTGGCTGGCCCGTTCGATACGGAAAATGATCATTCCAATAGTTTGATCATCAGGCTCATGGAGGGGTAACGAATCATCGTCATCGAGAACTACAGACAATTTGCATGGACCTACCAATACTGGAAGATGGATTCTTTCTTGGGGGGGGTGACATAAAATCGCTACCATTTTCTACTAAACTAAAATGGTAGCCTTTGTCACCAACCTCCATATGGACAAGACGACTATCGTCACCACCATTAAGTCTTAATGTGCCTGCATCAGACCGAGGGATGGTAGAATAATTTATCACTTCCGCAACGTCCCCGACCGCCAGTTCAAGTGAGTTGTTTTCGTCAGTCATCCTGAAGTATTCGTACTTCGTCCCGTAGACAGTTGCAGCTGTGAGCAGCATCAGTAGTGCAATCATTCGTGATAGTTTGTTCATTGGTCGTTTCCTTTGATTGGTGGTTGGTCGATTGGTTATTAAATCATGGGTCATACATGAAAGCTTCTGTGCCACTGGAAGAACGGCTCGGTGGTGGTTCTGTTCCACGCTCTGGAACTACTTCCTGCTGAATGGCTACTTCAAAAGTTCCCGTGAAAGTTCCTGTGCCTTTAAGATTTGTAATGGAGTCATATTTGCCTCCAGACTGTCTCGGAATTCCTTTGCATCATCAATTCCATTTGACGCAGCCAGGTTGAACCAAGCATAGGCATGGATGTAGTCCTTCCGAACAAATTGACCGTTGGCGTACATCTGACCAAGTTGAAATTGTAGAGTAGCATTCCCCTGTCTGGCGGCCTTCATAAACCACTTCACCGCTTCCTTGTAGTTTCTCGGAACACCATCTCCGTTGCGGTATAATAAGCCAAGCTCAAGCTGTGCACTGACATCTCCAAATTCCGCTTTATGTTGAATGGTTCCAATATGAAAAAAATCTCTTCGAATGGAATCTCTCCGAATGGAATTACTCTTAACGGTCTGATCACATCCACCAAACCACAACCCAACAAGTGACGCAATTAGCATTAAAGAATACATTCTAAAACTCTTCATGGAAACAAAGGAATCCTGTCAAACGTGGGTTTTATAAACCATCTACAAATGGCAATCAAGCCCGTGGGTCAAGAGTCGTGTGATTGCAAATTGATTATAACCCCTTCAATTCTTATTGTGAAAAGAATACTGAACCTCGGGTTTGTAAAAATCAGTAAAATAAATTCCTATCAAGGCTTCGGTACTGGATTGCCTCTAGAAGATGGTCAGTGCTTATTTCTTCTTGGCAGGCTAGATCCGCAATGGTACGGGATACCTTGAGGATTCGGTCATAGGCGCGGGCAGAAAGGGACAGTTCCTCCATGGCCTGCTGCAGAAGGTCTCCCTGCTCCCTTCCGATATCACAGTGAGCGCGTATCTGGCGGTGCTGCATGCGGGCATTACAGGTGGCATCGGTACCGGCAAACCGGGAAACCTGAACATTGCGTGCATTTGAGACACGTTCACGAATGGAGGTGGAAGATTCGCTGGGGTTGCCCCCCCTGAGTTCCTCAATGGTAAGTGATGGAACCTCGATATGAAGGTCTATACGATCAAGAAGCGGGCCGCTTATACGTGATCGGTAACGTTGAATTTGGGGGACAGAGCAACGGCATTCGTGCCGGGGATCACCAAGATAACCGCAGGGGCACGGATTCATCGCCGCAACCAGCATAAATGAACACGGCAACGTGACCTTGCCGGCACTTCGGGAAATGGTGACATCACCATCCTCCAGTGGTTGCCGGAGGACTTCCAGGCAGGATCTCTTGAACTCGGGCAGTTCATCCATGAAGAGTACGCCGTTGTGGGCAAGGGATATTTCCCCGGGACCGGGGACGGAACCCCCACCGAGTAGTCCAACATCGCTGATGGTATGATGTGGGGAACGGAATGGCCGTTCGAAAGCAAACCCGTCCCCCTTGAGTGTCATGCCAGCAGAGGAATGGATGCTGAGTATTTCAAGGAACTCTTCACGGGTCGGTTGGGGCATGATGGTGGGTACGCGCTTGGCAACCATGGACTTGCCGGCACCTGGAGAACCGATCATCAGAATGTTGTGCCCTCCTGCAACGGCAACCTCAAGGGCCCTTCGCAGAGCGATCTGTCCCTTGACATCGGAGAAGTCCAGTCCCGCATATGGAGAGTCAGACAGTTGTTGAGGTAGTGGTGTGGAGACCGATGGTAGGTCTTCTCCATCAATGAAGAATCTGTAGACGGCGTCAAGGCTACCGGCTGACAGGACGGGAATCCCCCCGACAAGGGCAGCCTCCCGGGCCGTGGTTTCGGGAAGAATTATACCCGCTTTTCCCTCTCGCGCCGCAAGCCGTGCAAGAAGCAGGCCACCCTTGATGGCGCGCACCTCACCAGAGAGCGCAAGTTCTCCAGCAACAAGGTAGGCCTCAGGGTCATGTGGTAAATCACTTCGACCGGACATGGCCAGCGCAGTTCCAAGGGCAATCGGAAGATCAAAACTGGGACCCTCTTTGCGGAGATTTCCTGGAGCAAGATTAATAGTTGTTCGAGTAAAAGGAAGGGGAAGACCGGTGTTTGAAATGGCGGAGAAAACACGGTCCTGAGATTCCTTTACGGCAGCATCCGGAAGACCAACCATTACAAATCGTAATTCTCCTACTTCACCGGTGTTTACCTCAACCTGTACGGGGAGCGCCTCCACGCCAAGTAATGTTCCGGAAAAAAGTCGAGATAGCATATTTATTGTACTTTATATTTTGTTATATTGTTTGTTGTTTCTTTTTAATTGCAATAAAAAGAGGCGTGTATTAATTGCCACCCCTGCAGTGTTAACAACTTGACTGCTGAAGGGATTGACCTGTTATACAATTCCATGCGTGATAGTGTATAAAACAAACTATGAAAGTGGGGATTACAGGAGGTATTGCCTGCGGAAAATCCGTGATTCTGGGGATGTTCGCAGAAGCCGGATGGCAAACCTTGTCGGCGGATTCCATCGTACACGAACTTTTGAATCAGGATCAAGAAGTGTACAAAGCCGTAGTTGCAGGACTGGGGAAAGAAGTTATTGGGGCAGATGGAACGCTGGATAAAAAAGAGATAGCGGACATAGTATTCAGCAATACCGATAAGAGAATTTGGCTGGAGGGACTACTACACCCACGTGTGCACGAGCAGTGGACAGCCTCGGTCGCAAAAAAACCTGACCAAAATTGGGCGGTGGAAATTCCACTTCTTTTTGAAAAAAAGCTTGAAAAATACTTCAATTTAGTGGTCTGCTTAGCGTGTTCCCAAAAAACCCAGCTATCCCGGTTGTGTTCAAGGGGATTAAGTGAGGCGAATGCAAAGGCGCGAATCACTTGCCAAGCACCGCTTGCTGAAAAAATCGAAAAGTCGGACATTGTCCTATCCAACACTGGTTCGCTGGATTTTCTTAGGAAGCAGTTCAGCATCCTCCTACAGAAGCTGAACTGAACCCAAAAGAAGATTCGCTGGTCCAAACCAAACGCATTTAGGTGTGTGCCCTCCCCAAATAGACCCAAGATGAATAACGAAGAAGAAGAAAACACTTCGCCCGAAGTGCCTGCAACCGCGCAAGGAGAAATCGCCTTTAGCAACGATGAAGGAAGTACTCCCGCCGTAATGAGTTTTGATCCAAACGATGATCCCCCGCCTTCCCCCAACCCGGAGAAAAAGGAAATTCCACAGGATGATCGTCAAGATGGGCAACAGCAAAGAGGTGGAAACCCGAACCAGCAACAGCGCAAAAAAAAGAATCGGCACCCCAACCAAAATCGGCAAAACCAGAACCGACAGCAAAACCAGAAGAAGAACCGGTCAGGTCGGAATGACCGTAAACGCAAAAAGTCCCACGCATTCTTTGCACGCTATCAAAACCAGGATAGTGACCCGGTTTTTCAGGCTGCCCTAAAGTGGGAAACCATCTCTGATTCAGAGGCATTGGAAACCTTGGCTGATGAGGTGGTTGTAGAATCTCAGCCTCCAATCAACATGGATCGACTCTACGAGCTTACGCTAGAAGAACTGATTGATGAGGCTCAAAAGAACGATCTGGAAATCAAGGCATCACAATCCCGCACACAGATTATAAAATCACTTTTGGATCATCATTTCACCGCACGCTGCCCAATATTCGCAACCGGCATCCTTGAGACCATGGAAAATGGTCATGGCTTGCTTGTTTACCAAAAAGACAGTTACCGGCAACGATCCCTCAATATATTTGTTCCCAAGCCACTTATTGAAAAGTACGGCCTCCAACACGGACATGAAATTTTTTGCCAGGCCCACGGTGCCCTGCCCGAGGATACCACACCGGTTGCTCTCAGGATTCTGAAGGTCATGGACATGGAACCAGACGAGATTGCTGCCCTTCCTGCCTTTACAGATCTTATCCCCTATTATCCTCTTGAACGAATTCTGCTGGAAACCCGACCTGACGTTGAATGGGACAACCTCTCAATGCGCATTGTTGACCTTATAACCCCTGTCGGGTTTGGGCAACGCGGGCTTATTGTCGCCCCGCCCCGCACAGGTAAAACAATCCTCATGCAGGGAATGGCCAGGGCCATACAAATCAACTATCCGAATGCCCATCTTATAATTCTACTAGTAGATGAAAGACCCGAAGAGGTCACCGACTTCCGGCGACAGGTAACCGGCGAGGTCATCGCATCGACTTTTGACGAACCGGCAGAAAGCCATGTGCACGCT
>Ga0209660_1000707_pt1 | contig 19124 bp, 3 predicted proteins | sample SaaInlV_100m_DNA_2_FD_184659 | JGI IMG/M metagenome (GOLD analysis project Ga0209660, IMG submission 184659) | Marine microbial communities from expanding oxygen minimum zones in the Saanich Inlet - SI072_LV_100m_DNA (SPAdes) (version 2) | ecosystem: Environmental > Aquatic > Marine > Intertidal... | reverse complement strand
TCCCACCCATCATCAATGTCATCCATATCTGTGTCGACACTATTGGGGTGCGTCCAGTCACCGTCGAAAATACGGGTTGGGAGAAGCTCCTTACGGAAAATAGAGAGAGTATGGTCCGCGCCAAGGTATTCTTCAATATTTGTATACTGATGCCAAATTGGATTCCCTGATGCGTCCACATCTTCCCATCCATCACCATCCGGATTGGCATCGGAATCTGTTGCGTAAAGGGTCAGCCAGATACCGGGCTCAGCAGGATGACCATTTCCGTTCTGGAAGGAAGGTAAGCCTCCGGCGACTGTTGATAATTGTGCCTCATGGGTCATTGATGCACCAATCACCTTATAAACTCCGTCGTACAATTGCGCAGTGGTTCCCTTGATCACCAAAATGGCTCCATCCTGAAATACAGAGAGGTCAGTCCCTCCAAAGCTTGCAACAGTGACTGTAGCACCAGCAGTTTCCGTGTTTAGACTTTCCTTCACGACAATGAAGGTGGAATCTGTAGCGACTTCTGAAATTGTGTAAGTACCATCATTAACCTTGGAGCCTGTTACAGTGATTTGCTGGCCAACGATAAAAGCCGGCATGCCATTGTTGAAACTAATTTTCCTGGAGGCCAAATCGAAACCAATAGTGGTTGATTCCGTGATGAGACCTGCAATGGAAAGAATCTTGCCGGTGTCTCCATCCAAGGTCAGGTCGTTGCCGTAAGCTGTGAGCCCGGTCAAGACCTCCCAGCCATCCGGCATGCCATCCTCATCAACGTCAGGGTTTTCGGGGTCGAGTTTCAGTTGCCCCTCGTGATAGTCTGTGAGGCCGTCGCCATCTGTATCAGTCTCAGGAACACCCTCCCCAAAGGCATTAACCATTTCCACACGATACCAGACAGGGGATTCCACCGTGAAATGCACAAGGGATGTCTTTGGCGGATCGTCCCCGGGGTTCACCACGGGGGCATCACGACCTGTGATGACAACCGGGAGGCCATTCGCAGCCGGGACATAGGTGCCATATGGCCCGGCAGGGGTGGAGGTTGAATAAAGGACACGATATTGCTTCGCCGGGACACTATTCCAGATTACGGTGTGGTAATACCCCCCATCAATCTCCTCCGTGGTGACACTGTCGATGGCCAAACTCGTCTGTTCCAAGTCAAGGTTTAGATTAAAGCGACCGGATTTACCGACCTCAACGGGATTGCCGCTATTGTATTGGCCATTGGGATCGGCAAACTCATCAAGACCACCATTGCCATTTGCATCCAGGAAAGCGGTAATCGTGATCAAGTGATCGGAGGCAAGCCCGTTGATGGAGTAGGCCCTCTCTCCCAGCGAAAGCGGTACAAGGATGGGGTCATATCCAAGTACGGTGGCTGAGACAGAAACCCCATCGGGAACCCCGTCTCCATCTTCATCAATTGTCCCCTCATCAACAAGCTCCTCGTCAACCTCAATGGCATATTTTGAGGCAATAATCTTGGAAATCGTAAAGACACCATCGTTGTCCCCCACCCCATCACCATCCCCATCATTTGTACCAGAAATCAGGATTTGTCGTCCAACGGTAAGGTAAGGTAATTTTCCGGTAGAAGAATGAATTGTGTGGTCTTTGTTGGTGAAATAAAGATCCGAGGGAATGGTATCACCGGTGTCGTTTTCTTCAAAAGGGCGGTTCGCCTCATCGACCTGGATGTAGATGTTGCCCGTCTCGATGCCACTATATCTGACCAAGCCATTAATGGATCGCAGGACGGAATCAGGGTCGGTTGGATCACTGCCACCAAAGAATCCACCAGTTTCATCCATGTCCGTGTCACCATCAGCATCGGTATCCCGAAGATTGGGGTTGGAATTATAATGATACTCAACAACGTCAGGGAGACCATCACTATCGAGATCCTTGGATATTGTAATTTGAGAACCTGCTGCTTCCGAGGCAAATAATTTTGGTGGTAAAGCAAATAGTGTGGATGGGCTCACACCATTAGTATCAATGATAAATGTGCCATCATTGCCTAAGGAGCCATTGATAAGAACATTTTCATTATCATTAAAGGCATCCAGACGGGAAGAAGGCCCAAGCTGAAAGATTTCAAGATCAGGACCGGAAGCCTCAAGCGTTAGAGGCTCAACAACTTGGATCTGGCTGGCAGTCGGTGCGATATCGTTTGAAATATTGTAAATGCCATCGTTTAAGGAAGTGCCATTAACTTGAATTTGTGCCCCTCGGGAAAAGCGGGAAAAGTCTGTGACGCCTTGCGCAGTCAGGGTGACTGCAGTAAATGGATTGGCTGGTTCGGCAACAATGGCAGGGCCAGTGGCAGCAAGTTGTATCAGGTTCGCCGAGGGTAAGGCGTTGCCTATCGTATAGGTGCCATTATTGGTAACGGAACCAGTAACAGTAATCGACTGACCGGCACGGAAGTTCGAAAAGCTGGAAGTATCGGCATAAGAAATGTCAACAAACGCTCCATTGCTCTCAGTGAAAAGTAGCTGGCCAACGTCCAACGTATTCGTGGGGAAAGTGGGTGTTCCAGTCACGGTATATATGCCATCATTAAAGAGAGATCCGAAAACCTGTACTTGATAGCCGGAGATAAAACTCGAAAGGTCTGTGCCCCCGATGGCGGTAATGTTAATGACCTTGGGCTGGGGATTATTTCCGCCATTTTGCGCTCCTTCATCCTGGAGGGGGCCATTAACAACCACGGTGAACCCCGGAACAGGCACAGACTGCACGATGAACAAACCATTGTTATTCGCAGAACCAGCCACCAGGATGGGATAACCCACAGCATATCCATTAAGGATGCCCACCTGCGATCGAATTTCAGATGTTGCCGCATCAAAGGATATGTCATCCGTTCCACTAGAAAAGTGCCCATTATGACTACGAATTGTGGTCCCGGAGAAAGATATGTCATCCCCCATAATAGACTGTCCCCCGAGGTTACGGATTTCACCTGCTGCAGTGAAAAAGATGTCATTACCTGTAACGGTAGTTGGAGAAGAGCTTATGGTATTCCCATTAAAGCTTATATCATTACTCAGGATCTCAAGGTCTCCATGTACCATGATAGGTCGGCCCTCTTTTTCATCCACAATAACCGCTCCGCTTGCAGCGGGCGCAACTTCCATGTAATCTCCAGCCACTCCAATATCAATAATGGGAAATGAGCCGTCGTTGCTATCGGAGCCAATGATTGTAACCTGACGGCACTGACGAAGAAGTATAAATTCATTAGTCAATGATAGGATGCGACTGCTAGCTCCATCAAAACGAATATTCTGGCCACTGACGACCAAGCTGGAAATGGAGCGGACGCGATTGTCGCGAAAACCAATGTCACTTCCAAGAAGACCATTGCTTTGGTTTGGATCGAGACCATATCGAATCTCCCAGCCATCATCAATGGTGTCTCCATCAGTATCATTAAATACGGGGTGTGTCCAGTCGCCATCGAACAGGCGATCCGGGATCAGATAATCGTTGTAACCAGAAGACTTGTCGTCAGCACCGAGAAACTCCTCCTTATTGGAAAGAAGGTCTCCATCAGAGTCACCCTCGGTATCATTTGCAAAAAGTGTAATCCAGCCTCGATAAGCGGACTCATCATTGGGATCAAAAGTACCCGTAGGTTCATCGGCTAAATTTCCAACGACTTGAATGGTGTTTTCGCTTGAAGACTCGATACCGAAATTACCAATATTTGTGAAGCCTTTGACCTCCAAGGTGGTGCCTGCAGAAAAGACAGATAGATTTGAGCCACCAATGCTTGAAATAGAGAGCGCGCGTCCGGCTTTTTCATCTTGAACCTCCTCGGCAACCGTTATCTGAATAGAGTTTGCTGCAACAATTGTGTAGGTTCCGCTATTGAGACCTGAACCGGATACGATAACCTTCTGGCCAGCGATGAAAGCCGGTTGATTGGTATCACTAAGTGAGCCTTGAGAACTACGAATACTTCTGGTCGCTGAGTCAAATGAGACATCAGTCAACCCAGTGAGTTCAATGGCGGAACTTGAATACACCTTGTTATTGGCCATATGGATATCATTGGCAAATACGGTAAGGCCGGTGAGAACCTCCCATCCATCAGGAAGACCGTCACCATCGGAGTCCCAACCATCGGGATTGCCGTCACCATCACTGTCATCGAGCACACCATCTCCATCAGTATCCTGACCAGGGTCAAGCCCAAGCTGTTCCTCATAAAAATCAGTTAATCCATCAGCATCCGTATCCATTTCAGGAAGCTGGGCTCCAGCGCTGGCAATGGTAACAAGATTCCCGGCAGTTTCATCCAAAAGGGCTTCTTCAATGATAATCTGCTGGTCGGTTGCCACTACATCGCGGGAGACGGTATAAATGCCATTATTACTGGTGGATCCTGTAATCCAGATACGTTGACCGGGAAGCAATGGAGGGAACGTGGGTGCAGAGGCTAGAATTGCCCGGGTTGGAGCAACAAAACTAATGATATCGCTTTCCAGCTTGAATGGGTCGGCAGACTTTACTTCAACCCGGTAGAAAGTACGTTCATCATCAGCAAAATGGATAAGGGAAGTCTTGCCCTGACCAACATAACCTACAATCTCCTTGGGGGCACCACCGGCGCCTAGAATATATTGGTCAAAAGGCCCAGCAGGACTGGCTGTGGAGTAGCGAACACGATAGGTTTTACCGGGAATACTTTTCCATGTAATAGTTCGAATCAGGGATGATCCCAGAGGATCAGAAGTGACGGAAAGAATTCGTATATTGGAACCATCTGGATCCGCATTGGGTAGATCGATATTTAATTCATTGAAGTCCGTACCCAGCATCAGGCTCCCATCGAGAAAATGTACATGGGGATCAATAAGACGGTCCAGAACAGCATTACCATTAGTATCAAGAAACCCAGTGATGGAATATTGGAGTTGTGTCGGAATGCCTCCTATTGCGTATGCATCGTTTTCATCTCCCGACCCGGGGATCAGCAAGCGCTGTGGGTTCCGGCGAAAAAATACAGTGAAATTATATTCGGGATCTGCAGGAGGAAGATTTTCATCGGTGATGTTTTCCTTAACCGTTAGACCGTCCACGGAAGTACTCACAACAGTGTAGACTCCATCATTCTCATTGGACCCAAAGATGGAAAAAGTATCCCACTTGTTAAAATCCTCGGGTTTACTGCCACCAAAGAAGCCCGTGCTGGAACGAATGGTTTGGCTGGCAGACTCAAAACTGAGTTCATTAAGCTGACCTGCAGGATCTTCACCCTTCCCATATGTATAAGCTGTAAGAATCAGATAGTAATCACCCGACTCGATCCCGGTGTAGAGAAATTTTCCGGAAAGGGTCGCAATGGATTGGTTAGGGTCAGTGGGATTACTACCTCCAAATATGCCCAATACCTCCTGGCCGTCACTGGCTCCATCACCATCGGTATCCTTCTCATCAGGATATGAAAAAATTCCATCAAAGGCCTTTTCACGCGGGTCAACATCGAGGGTCACCTCATTGCCCGGCGTTTCATAATCTGTCGGTTCCAGCACATAGATTTTGTTCACGGTAATAGGGTCGGCAATCCTTGGGTCCGCTAGGCTGATTGTATAATTGCCGTTATTGTATACTGTGCCCGTGACAGTAAGATGTTTTTCCCCTGCGAAAAATGAGAGATCGGTTGTCTTAGACTCGATCATGTAAAGTGGGCCACCCACCGCATTTTCATCAACAGCAAAATGAATATCGTTGGCAACCAATGGGCGGGACCAGGAAGAAATCACCTTGCCACTCATCAGTTCTGTGGCCTTGAAGCTATCGTCACTAAAATATGGCTCGCGCATTTTAAGGGCGTATTCATCAATGTCTGCAAGGCCATCTTGGTCGGTATCCTTGGCCACGGTGACAGTTAGACCTGCTGGTTCGTTGATAAAGGTTTCTAGGGTGGTGAGCTTGTGTGCTTCCTGATGGATGGTGGCATCCAACGTGTACGTGCCGTCATTGGAGCCAGAGCCCTTGATTATAACCACATCTCCCGGACGAAATATGGAAAGGCGGGTATCTGTTGATATGATGTTGTTGGCGTCAAAATAGATGTCTGAGCCTATTGCAGCGGCAGGAATGGTCGCCGGGAGACCGTAGAGGATTTCCCAGCCATCCGGCAATCCATCACCGTCGGTATCAGAAATGTCTGCGCGAGTGAAGTCACCGTAGAAAACCCGGAAAACTGTACTTTCAATCAGTGAATAGTCATAAATCGGAGGGGTTTCATCCAAGCCAAGGTATTCCTCTAAACTTGTGACACCATCCTTGTCTGGGTCATTGCCACTATCTGCAACTATAGGGTTAAGGCCCATAAGTGCCTCCCAGCCATCAGCTATGCCATCACCATCCGTATCTGAGGACGAGACATCTGTAACGCGTCTTTCTTCATTCTCCTCACTCCAACCTTCAGTGGGAGTATAAAACTTGTAAAGATTAAGCTCATAGTAATCGGTTAGGCCATCATTATCAGTATCGAGTTCTGCGTAAACACTGACAGCCTCGCCACCAGACATTGCTGCAGCAAGATTGAGCCTGGCTCCTGTGGTGCATTTCTCAGTCAGAGAGGGAATGGGGTCAGCAGAGGCATACATTCGCTGGATAAGCTGATCATAAGAGGAGTTTGGAAAGGATGTCTTGATAAGCGCCAATGCACCACTTACGTGAGGACAAGCCATGGAAGTTCCGCTAAAAAAATCATAGGAGTTGTCGGAATCGGCTATTGATGAATAAATATCCTGACCCGGGGCACCTATATCTACAGATGTTGCTCCGAAGCAAGAGAACCATGTGATATCATCATTTCGATCGGTAGCTGCTACAGCCACAATGTTATCCAAGTCATAACTAGCAGGGTACTGGGGAAACGCATCATTATCAGTGCCACTATTCCCAGCAGCGGCTGTAAAAATAATGTCATCATCCCTGGCGCGGGAAATTGCGTCAAAGAGCGCCTGACTAAAAGGACCACCACCCCAGCTGTTACTCATAATATGGGCGCCCTGTTGACGAGCATAGTCAATACATTCGATGGCATCAGCAGTCATACCAAAGCCAAAAGGGCTAAGGAACTGACAAGCCATAATCTGAACATCCCAAGCAACCCCGGCAATACCTATGCCGTTATTACCAACCCCACCAATAGTACCAGCACAATGAGTACCATGACCTTGCTGATCCATGGGGTCACCGGTATCAGCAAAGGCATTAACTCCGTGAACGTCATCAATCCAGCCATTATTGTCATCATCAACCCCGTTGCCCGGTACTTCATTAGGGTTTATCCACATATTGTCGACGAGGTCTTCATGTGTATAACGCACACCGGTATCAATAACAGCAACAATGATATCACTGGCATCAGACCGTGTATCCCAGCCCTCTGGAGCATCAATGTCAGCATCATCCGTTCCCGCATTCTGACCAGTGTTGTGCAGCCCCCAAAGGTTCCCGTTGAGAAAATCGGGGTCGTTTGGAGTCAGTGATAAACGTTGAACATAATCGGGTTCAACAAAAGCTACTTTGCCCTTCAGAGACTGAAGTGCGGCGGGGACAGCCTGAGTTGTCGCTGCAGAAAGCCGGAGACAGTGCAGGCCAGTGGCAATTTCATTGGATGGGATTTGTGCACCTGAACTGATGGCATACTCATGAAGATTGGCAAGATGGGTTTCATTTCGCACCTGAACAAGCACACGATCAGCAGCCATTGCTAACTGTTTCACGACGGTCTCAGTGCCGGCCAACATGTCCTGTTCGACGGTCTCAACAACTCTTAGTGTTGGGAGGCCTGCGGATGGTTGGATTAATCGTATCCGCTCGATCTGCCCAAATTTAGTGCCCTGCCCTGCTTTTTCTGCAGTTACCTGCATGGGGCCAAACATTTTTTTGAGATATTCAGTACTTCCAATCTTGTGAGTGGAAAGACCGGCAACAGGATTTCCAGACTTGGATAAGGCGAGGTCGGGTGGAATTTCTTTCTTTTGCTCCACCCGATACCAGGTTGGAATGCCGTTTGTAAAATGTGTAACAGTTGTTCGACGGGACTCACGTTTACCTAGAATTTCACGAGGATTTCCATCCTCATCAGTAATGTATTTGTAGGGACCTGCCGGGGATTCAGTAGTGTACCTTAAGAAATACGTCTTTTCTGCCACACTATACCAAGTGATGCTATCAGTATTGCGTGAAGACTGCCGAGTGATATTTGTAATATGAAGGGATGAGGTTGGGTCATTGGGATTGGTTCCCATGACACGCTCATCAAAGTCTGAAAAAGTGTCACTGTCTGAATCTGGATCTGTTGGATTGGTGAAATCCCCGCTAAAATCCAGTCGAGTTAACAAGGTGGTAGCGGGAAGAACTTCTCCGATAAAGATAGGCGCTTCCCCATCTGAACCCAGATATTCTTGATAATTAGAAAGGTGGTCACGATCAGTATCCTTCTGGAGAGGGATTAAATCATGCTCCACGGGATCTAGCCCATACAGGCGTTCCCATCCATCCATCATGCCATCATTGTCGGAATCAGAATCAAGAGGATCCGTCTTGCGGATGGGATCAAGTAGGTCATCATAGGCAAAGCCTTCCAGTTCTGTGCGATCATCAATGCCATCATTGTCAGTATCTGGGTTGGTCGGCTGTGTTTCATGGGTATAGACTTCCACGCCGTCCCCTAAGCCATCTCCGTCAGTATCAGGGTTTTCTGGTTCAGTGCCATAGACAAGGATTTCCTCCAGGTCCAAGAGGAGATCTCCATCACTATCATCAGGAGCAGGTTCCTTTATGATGGGATTAGTCCCTGATAAAAACTCGATAAGATTGGTTCGCCCATCACCATCTGCATCGAGGTGAGAATCATCAAAATATTGACTCAACTCCAAGGCTGAAAAGGTCCACTTACCTGCCGCAGTAGAATCAAATCGAATCTTTAGACCAAAGGCCAGCTCTTGCTCCAGACCAGGGGTGATCTCAATCGCTGTGGCTTCAAACGGGCGAAGACCACCGAGCCCCCAGCGAAAAGTTCCTTGTCCATCACTCTCAATCACAAAATGAGTGGCGCCGATGCCATTATAAATACCTGAAATAACAGGTGGAATAGATAAGCTAATTCCAGCAGTTCCTGTGTCAGTTGTGTCACCTACTGCAGTGAAAGATGAATTACCGTCATCCGCCATAAGGGAAAATGTTCCATCATTGGCTGAAGCATCTGCTGTTACAGCAAGTGAGGTATCTTCATTGACAACTTTGGCAAGGGCGGTGGCAATCGACGCTGCAGTAAGACCATTTACCTGACCATCAGCTGTATTTTCAATCTCCTCCTTGTCCACCTTATACTCTTTTCCATTAATCCATACGATGTAGGTAGCCCCAATAGAAATGTCGCCCAGAAGAATAGTAAAAACTTTGGCAGGTTGTACAAATATTGTGTTTTCCTGCTCCCAAAAATCAGGCATTCCATCATGATCAGTATCAGGCTTGGATGCGAGTTTCCAAGTGGTTTCCAATGGATAAACTGTCATCTTTTCAAAAAGGATGAAGATTCCCTCGTCTTCAAATTTAAGTGTCCAACTCTGGCCTGTAGTAAATCCACTTACTTTGGGGAATTCCACTTGAATGCCGGTATCCGCCAACTCCTGTTTTAGCCCCGTAATCTCGATACCAGACGCGATCGCAACATCGTTCTTTAACCACTTGAATGTATCAAAGGAATTGCCGGTCAGGGCAGCAACACTATCAATCTGGATTATATAACTATCTTGGCTGGCTGCATCTGAGGCATCAATATCATCCGTAGAACTCGCATCCCAGACCTTTGGTGCATCGATGTTAGAGCCAGATGCAAACAGACGACCAAGTTTCTGTTTTCCGCCTGATAAGGATAAGTTGTCGGCCATGAGCGCACCATCCTTTTTCCACAGGAAAGTGTTACCGCTGGGACTTTCGCTGTCAATTTGGATCTCATAATCGAATAGCTGAACAGCAGCTAAGGCATCAACACTATCATCGGGACTAGAGTCTCCAGCGATAACAAAATGCCCCGTTCCTGAATCACCGATATTTTCAGCTACAATAACCATCCCTTTATCGCGCTTGGTACCAAATACATTCAGCGTAAGGCTATTGATTAGGCCCTCAGTATTACCTCCCCGAGCAATTAAAGTCCATGTCCCTTCGGAATTTTCGCCCCAATTCCAAATGGTTGAAAAAGTGAAGTCATGGATACCGGGTAAAAGGGATTCTGCTAGAGCAGTATTTTTTGTAGAGGGTCCACCTATGCCGCGCAAGTAGGATGCAGATCCGGGAGCAAGAGTGGATTCAGTGTGAGGCTCCAGCAAATTACTAACTGTGCCACTGGGGGAAATAAGTTCAAGTTGCAACTCTCCTCTGTTGCCATGGTTGATGTCCACATTCAGTGTAACGTGCTCTGTGCGAAGCATTTCCGACACCTCAAACTTGATCTCCGTAGGGCTATTATTTAGCGCCATGATGCGATTGAGGGTCGGTTGGGCGAGCTCAACAACTTGTTGCTTTCCCAAGGTCAACTCCGGGGACTCCTTGTATTTTCGGGCCAAGGCCACTGCATCTTCACCATTTATATTTCCGGCACCAAATTCATTGTGAAAATTGAATCCGGCTAAATTAGTCCTCCAACCTGCACTATTACCTTGTATCACTGTGGCGGTACTGAGGAGAATTTCCTGCACATCCCTCCATCCAAGTGAAGGATTAGCCTCGAGCATGAGCGCAATAACTCCGGAAACCATTGGTGCAGAAGCTGAGGTTCCGCCAAAACGAGGATTGTAGTCGCCTTGATCATACCCAGCAGGACCAGAACGATCTACTGTGGATACATCAGGGTATGGGAACTGCAAAGGAAAGCCGTTGATAACAATCTCAAATAATTGAGTCTCGCCTCCCGCAGAAGGTGCTGAAACCAACTGATTGGCTCCACGTTCACTGTAGCTAGCACGATCTCCAAAATAAGTGGAAGCTGCAACTGAGATCGTGTTTATTGAATTGGCAAAGCCATCGTAGTTTGAGTTGTCACCCAGTTCGCCACCATTACCTCCAGCCCATACATAAATTAGACCGCGACCTTTTCTCCCATACTTGACACCGTGCTCAAGGGCCGCTTCAGCCAGTTCCCCGGGTTTTGCAAACCAGTCGCTTCCGTCTACTGGCCCCCAGCTGTTATTGCTGATGTGTACCATATCTGTAAAACCATCTGACATTTTCTCCTCGAACCCGTTACTGTCAGGAAGTAGGTGCAATAATGCTCGAGCAGTTTGCTCGTCGTCAAACTCACCTGAAACCAAACGAAGCGCAAGAAGAGTGGAAGCTGGAGCCACGCCATGAGATCCAACATATACATTGCCTTGACGATTATTGCCTCGAGCCCCGATCAAGCCGGCAACTGACGTGCCGTGTCCTTCCCCAAGCGAAACGTGCTCTGAAGAAAAATCGTTATCAAAGTAATCGTAATCTGAGGCGGTATTGACATTTCTCGTAATATCGGGGTGTAACGCATCCAGTCCATCATCAACAATGGAAACAACAACCCCATTACCACGTAAACCGGGTATTTTACTCCCCTGTTGATCAACAGTATCATTCCAGACATTCCGGACGTTCAAGTCGAAACCTTTAATACCAAATGGGATGAGGTCTTGATAGACCTGACCAGTGTGCTCGAGATGCCACTGTTCTGGATAAAGAGGATCCCGAGGAATGTATTTTAATTGATATCGGCGGGATAGCAGGGGTTTGGCGGAAAGGACTCCCCGGACCTTCAGAACTTTGCGCCAGATCTTAAGAGTTTCAAAACCATGAGCAGCCTCAAGAATGAAACGGCCAGGAGAAAACCCAAGCGGGCGCCATTCGCGAGCGCCAGCAATCCGAGCAATCTCTTGAATTCGAGAGGTATCTGCCAATTGCACGGAAACTTTTTTTCCAACAAGCCGACGAGAATTATCAGTCCGCGGGCCATGTAGAGGATAGAGCACAATGTGCGGCGTTTCATTCGCGTCATGTACGCGCGCACGAAAAATGCGCTCAAGGTCCTCAATTGAAGAAGATGCGGGAATCGTCTCTAGAACACGCTGGTTATCCGATTTACGAACATAAATCTCGCTCGGTTCGATAACATAATCTTTATTGTGCTGGCCATTAGGAAGAGTCAGCACCCACTGCGAATCAACAAACGGTGGATTAGAGGACTGTCCCTCTTCCGAATGGACAACATCTTCCACAGATTGATCAACATTAGTGAACTCGTGGCGAATCTTCTCCCCCAGTCTTTCTGGTTGGTATTCCTTTCGATCCTTGTCCCGGGTTACCTCATGAACAAGAAGGCTCAGAAGGCCTAAGAAAAGTAGGCACTGGAACAAAATCCTCAGGTTCGTTTGACGAAATTTATTTCGTGTCATTATGATAAATTGCTTCAACAAATGTATTCGGGGTTAGGGCTAATCAATGGAAAAGCGGACTATTCCAAATGATTGAGGGTTATCATTTAAAGCCATGTTTAAGGAATGGTCAATTATAAGTTTAGAGTACGAAGTTCACACGAGAGCTTTGCCTCCGATAACATGATCCATTTTCATAAACTACAAATGTAGTTTGCTTTATCGAGATGTGTAAAGTGAAATTACTCAAAAGGTCCACGATAGGACGCTTTGAAGAACAAAAAAGGTACAAATGATCGATAAACCTGTGATTATAATTGAGATGAAGAGATTGTCCTTAGAAACAAAATGCTCATGACGGATTAATCTTAGAATTTTATAGCGACGGGGTTGGGCAGGGAACACCAATGAACTGACATCCTGCTGAGCCATGGGACGAAGTCATAGGATTACCAATCCTGAACCTCCAATTCCCAGATAGCCGAAGAAATATTCTCACGGGATTGAATGTAAATGTATATCTTATATTTCTTAAGGAGGCACTCCGTTCAAAAACCCATCTACGCAGAAAAATATGCCCATTTAATAATGAAATATCCCGATGGGAACAATGTGGATTAATGGCTCTCTTCGAAGAGATGCTTTTCCATAAGGACTGCTTGCCGTTAGTTCGGTATCATAAACCAAAATGCGTGTATTACTAGTACCGACGATTCATATCCCTTAGGCACGGGCGCTGGCTTCGTGGCTCAATGAAAAGCAGAAATAATGAAAACTAAGGCAGGAATTGAGTTTAATTCTGGCGTCGCTGTCTTGATTCAAGGCGACGTTCAGGACCAGCTGGTGTGATAACAATTGGATTCTGAAACATTGATCCACGCTCAATTGTTGCCAAATTCTGTCGAGCAGGTCCACCACCCGGGCTAATAATATTGCCCGTGACGAATATTACCAAGTTTCGCTTGAGAGAGGATTCTCCCTCTGAACGAAAAAGGCGACCAATTCCTGGGATGTTACCAAGAATAGGAACCTTGTCCCGTACTGATTTGACCTCCTCACGAGTCAGTCCACCAATCATGACTGTGGCTCCATCATAAATGGTCACATCCGTCACAACCCGACGAACGGAGAAGATTGGTTGATATATGCCTGAAGGCTGGACAATAACAACTTGGTCTTGGGATCCGCCAAAGCCCTGGTTCCCTCCAAAGTTGTTTCCTTGATTGCCTTGGTTTCCGCCAACGTTGCCCTGATTGCCTCCGCCTATTACAACACTATTACCTCCATATTCAACAAAACCCTCAAACTCAGTAACTTGTGGTTCAAGATGCATGCTTATAGTGTCATTCGCCTGTACCTGAGGAGTAACAGATAACTCAACACCAACATTTCGCTCAGTAAAGCTGTTGGGCGTTGCGCCTGTAAAACCAGATCCATTCTGGGATATTTCACCGGGATCATAGTTTTCAGGATAACGAAATTCTTGAGCCACTGTGATATTTGCAGTCCCTTGATCATTTACAGTAACCTTGGGAGCACTCAGTAACTCTGTTCCAGCTCTTCTTTGTAGAGCTTTTATAATCAAGTTTACCTGGGCAGCTCCAAAGATTGTTGATGAACCCTCAGCCAAATTCGACATTGTTTTTAAAAATTGGCCAGAATTGATAGCCAAATCCAAAGTGTTGGGCAAATTCGGTGGTGAATTGTCGTATTCCTGAACATCGGCTGTTCCATCTGAAGCACTCCCCCTGGAAATAGTGGTTTTAGATGAATTAGATGTATAGGAAAATGCGTCGCTTAGACCTCTGGTGTTGGGCGTCAACCCAACCCTGTGTTCTAGTATAGGATAACCTTGTTCATTTCGTTGCAAACTACCATCCGATTCGAGCAGGGGTCTGCCCTGTCCCCAGTCAAATGACCAATCAAAGCCCAGCTCCTCTAAATCCCCCTGTTGCACCTCCAGAAACTTAGCCTCAATCTCTACCTGCGTCTGTTGTTGGTCATAACGGCGCAGAATGTCGCGAACACGCTGAATGACTCGCTGAGAATGACGTACGATGATCTGAGTACCATCAAAGGCAAAGCTGGCGTCAGGATCATCCAATGGTATTCCGGCACGAATAAAAAAGTTTTTCAATGCCTCTTCCTCGCCTCCGCCGCCGCCGAGACCGGCTCCCGCACCAGGTGCACCACCAAACGGGTCAGGTGCGCCTCCAGCGCCGGGATCACCTCCGCCTGCTCCACCGGTTAGTTTGAGCACAGTAGGTCGACTGACAGGGAAAAACTCCATAATGTAATTACGGTCGCCTTTGTTGGTCTTGCTTTTGGCAATTACAACGGCGTCCTCCTGAACCTCAAAATCAAAATTTACCTGATTGACCAAGACTTCAAGAATGCGTTCTAGAGTCAGGTTTCGCGAGTTTAGGTTGACCCGCGGGTCTTCTTCATTGGGATCAAAAACAGGAATGATATTTACCCCCTTGGGGTCTTCCCCTGTGAAATCATAGCGAACCGAGGCATCCGAAAGGAACTCAATTGCGCGGGTGAGCTCGATATTGGAGAGAGTGATCTTGGGGATGACAATCCCCTTAAGCTTTTTGACGATAGGGTTGTCCTCTGAATTGACAATATCCGTCTCGTCAAGGGATCGGTCAATTACTTGCGGGGGGGTCCATGCTCGACTAATTTGAGATAGAAGTAGGCTCCTGGTTCTTTCTCGATCCAAGTAACTAATCTTGTGCAGTTCGTTGGCAATAAGAGTTTGATAATACTTCGCTTCAACACTGTCAGGATAACGAAGTTCAATCTCTCGGTAGGTGGACATGGCGCCGTCTCTGTCTCCGTTAACAATTTGAGTACGGGCGCGAATCAACAAGTTGTGGAGATCAGCCTCCTCCGCAATGAAGTCAGGACTTACCTTGTCAATGGATAAGCGGTGCGGATCGAGTTGGTACTTTTGCAGTTTTTTGCGCAATTGCATACTCTCCTTTGTTGGGCCACCCTCTTTCTTCTCATAATCCTCTATGGCTTTCGTGGAAATTTCAAATAGGCCCTTTTCCATGTCATCTGCTGATTTGTAGAGAAGCATATGCTCAAGCTCGTATTTAACCTCGGCAAGTAGTCTGGAAGCATCGTCGCCGCCAGTAGCCTCCAACTCTTGACGAATCGATTCCAAAAGGACATTTGCCTCTGCAAATTCACCATCCTTTCGAAGTCTGACTGCCTGTTTAAAGTCTTCTCGAGACTTACGGATTTTTTCCTTAAGGCCCTTTAACCCAGCCTTTCCAAGATCATTTAAATTTAAATCAAAATCATCCAAATCAATCATACCGGGATCAACCCCAGTAGGAATAATGGGAGCAGTTCCAGTGCCTTCTCCTGGGATGACGGATGGGACACTACCCCCCTCCCCCTCCTCGAATGGGATGCCTCCCGGTGCTACTGTAATTGGAGAGGTTGTGACTGCGGGGGCTCCAAGAAGATCTTGAAGGCTTGTACCAGTAGATGGTGTGGAGGGTGAAGAGGATTGTGCAAAAGCAGGAAGTTCCCGAAGAAGTCGCTGGTACTGGGGATTGGTTGGGTCACGCTTAATTAATTGCTGGAGCGCAGACTGAGCGTTAGCAATGTCTCCTCGGCGGCGGGCATCAAGTGCATAACTGAGAAGGTTGAAATCGTTCATGTTAGCACCTGATGCAGGCGCATTTAAAGACATCGCTGGCCCAGTGGAAGCTTGAACTGGAGTCGTTGGCTTTTGAGCATTCGCAAATGGATTGCCCTGCTGGAAACGAACCGCAGACCGATCCCCGACAGAAACTGGTGCAGGTGCCGGCGGATTAACAGTGCTAAAGGGGTTCGTTGATTCAAAGGATGAATCTGATGGTGGCAGTTGGTTACTTGCCGGCGTTGGCTGGGCTTTTATTGCAAAAGTGCTGAGCAATAGCACCATGTTAAAAGCGCAAAGCCTTAATAATCTAGATTGCGTCCGATTGAAAAAGATCATGACAGATTACTCTTTAGGGATAAATCGATTTTATTTCAGCTTGTTAAGACTCCCAAAAAAAGCGACAAAGATTCAATGGGGTAATCTAATTGCGCGCCCAAAAGGAGAATAAGGGCAATATAGGAGAAGATTCACCATGATAGCAACTCTTTTCTCAGGGGTAATATTCAGGAAGATCGAAGAATAATAGTTGGACGCAAAAATAGCGTCAAAGGCGTGTTAAACAGGCCCTAAAGAGGAGGTGGTAGTGTCCCTGGGAATACAGGGGCGGCCGGGGCGACACCGCTCGGTGCCGGTGAAGGAGTGGTCGGCACACCAGGAAGACCCGGTATGGGCATTGGTGGGGCATTTGGGCCAGGCATCGGTAATACGCCAGGTTGAGGCAACCCCGGAGTTGAAGGCGATGGAACCCCAGTCAATAAAAGGACTGTGGATTCCACAACTTCTTCCGCGGTTTCACCTTCACGTAGAACGTGCATGTATGTTTTCTTTAGGGAAACCTTGGGATCAACAAAATCAACATTGGTAATCTCATAGCTGGCTTGGTTTAATGAAAATTTGGTGTTCGGTGAAGGATTCTTTAGAAAAATTGGTGGGGTGGAAGGATCAATAGAAGACCGGAGAGTAAGCCAATAATCGGTCGTCATAAGCTCCTTGGTCTGTTGCAAAGGATAAATCTTCAAGTCAGAAAAATCCTGCACAGCAACAGTCACTACATCCTTGGGGATGCCATCAACCTCGATTCGCTTCGTTTCAATGCCATTGATCTTTATTTTTTGATCAGTAAAGTATTGGCCAACGCCACCGCTTAAGGATTGGCGACCGACCACCACGGTCTTGGACACTCCTGGCTTGGGCGCATTGACCTTGCGAAATTCAAGTTGGATGAAAGATTTCTTGGGGTCTCCATCGGCTGAAAGAATAACGCTTTGAAGAATAACAGGAAAAGGCTTCCTGTAGAGAGAAATAAAGGACAAGCCAAATGGCGGTTTAGGGTTTTGAGGCTTAACTTCAATGGCTTTTTCCTCGATGTAAGGAACAGCTGTGAATTTCCCAGTCTTGGGGTGGACAAAAATCTTGGGGGGGGTAAAGACATCAAACAACCAATTGTCACCCTGCCTTTGGGCAACCGGGCCAGACCATTCCACTTCAGCATCCACGTTGATGGTGGATGCCTCTATGTCTTGATAAGACCTGGCAGAGAGGTTTAATCGAGCTTTTGGCATATCCTCACTTCCGAGGTTAAGCCCGGAATATATCATCACTCCTGTTATCAGGGAGGCCAAAATAAGATAGGCAATAAATCCAATGTTTTTCATTTAAGGATAACCGAACGAATTGGGCTAATTACCCTCATCCACTTCCTCCACAGGTTGAGCTAATTCTATAAATTCCAGTATGATACGAAAGCGAGAAAGGTTTTTATCAACCACAGGTTTTTGCTCGTTCTGTTGTTCGTTGGGGGGGGTATTCGCAGTGAATGGTGCAGGTGATCCGAAAGGAGAAAATGGAGCCGAGTCTGAACGAGAGAAAGGCACTGGAGAAGGAGCCGGAGTCTTGGCAGCTATGGTTTCCTGTTGCACTCGAGTGGCATTGACATCTCGAACAACAACCGGCAGTTCAAAGGAAGAGATCTGGTTGAAAAAATGGCGAAGGCCGCTGGTATATCCAGCAAACTCGAACTGAAAAGCATAGGTATCAATTGCCCCGATAACTCTTGCACTCATTTTTCGGTCCAAAATAAAAACATCGTCCGCAACAATTTGAAGGGCAGGATCAAGCTGGTTCTCGAGATTCTCCCGTCGCACAGAAATGAATTCAGTAATTCCAGAATCAAGCAGTTGCGTGAGCACATGGTCAAGGATGGCTCGCTGCTTATCAATCTCGCGAGCTAAGGCATTATTATTTGTGGTAGTGGTCTGGTCGACATAATTTGAAAAACCAAAAGTCTCTTCGCTTGACCCTTTCTTGAGTTTGATGTCATTTTTTTTTGCCTGAGCCCGCTTGGCTAAGGCATATTCTCTGATTCTTCGCTTAACAGTAAATTCATAATCAGAAACGACATTGCCGGACTCATTCTTTTCGGGGGTCAGTTGCAATTTTCCTTTTCCCAGAAGGTTTTCTTCATGCTCCGTCTTGCGAACCTGAAGTTTAGAAACATTTTGCTCTGATTTCTCTAAATTATCCTTGGTAGGATATGGTTTCTTGGAGATGGTTTGGATCAAGCTGGTCTGCCCTATGTCGAACTGCTTGGTTAAATTCTTCTTTTTTATACTGCCCATAAAAAAAAGGGTCGAGAATATCAAGGAGACCAGCAAAAGAAATCCGGTTACCGAGAAAAAAATGGGGTTTTCCTTAAAGGCTCTCACAAAAATTAGAGTGGTTTCTCAGGATCGATGGTTAGGTCGAATTCAAAATCCAAAAAACCTTTTGGTAGCGCCTCGTATGAGAATGTGGATTTAGCTTCCTTAACAAACTCAGACTTCTTGATATTATCTGCCAGATCAAGAATTTTTGTTTCTTCCTTACGACCATTACCAGGGATTGATGATTGCTCATCAGGAGCAATATCTGGAGATGAGGTATTCCGCAATAGTAGGCGACCCTTTAGATTTACGTGATAGTCTTTATGGATAATGACCTGATTCTCCTCACCGCGCCTCTGGGCAGGGATGGTCTCCTGACGT
>Ga0209660_1000697_pt1 | contig 19257 bp, 23 predicted proteins | sample SaaInlV_100m_DNA_2_FD_184659 | JGI IMG/M metagenome (GOLD analysis project Ga0209660, IMG submission 184659) | Marine microbial communities from expanding oxygen minimum zones in the Saanich Inlet - SI072_LV_100m_DNA (SPAdes) (version 2) | ecosystem: Environmental > Aquatic > Marine > Intertidal... | reverse complement strand
TGTATGTCTCAAGCGGTTTGAAAACTTTTTCTTTAAAGTCTTCACACTGCTTATCAGATACTTTTAAACCTTCAGCTTTTTTATCTTCAATATATTTAACAGCAGCTTTTGCAGCTAATCTACCTTCAGTAAAAGATCCTGATGAAAATTTATGTGCACTTCCACCTACAGTGTCACCTGCTCCAAATAATCCATCAATAGTAAGCATTCTGTTATAACCCCAGAAATATTCTGGTGGAGATAAATCTTCTGGCCCACTAACCCATGCTCCTGAGCACGTAGCATGTGATCCCATAACGTATGGTTCAGATGTTGTTAACTCTGGATTTGTATACTTTGGGTCAATATTTTGAGAAGCCCAAACTACCGCTTGTCCAACAGTCATTCCTAGAAAATTTTCCCAACCAACTGTTTCTAAATGCGGATCTTGGAAAGCTTCAGTTGTTACCATGTGGATTGGTCCACCACCTGCCATTGTTTCTTGAATAAAAGCATGATTTCTTAAACAAGTAGGAGTTGGATGATGATCAATATATTCGCCTACTAACTCTTTAGTTTGGTCATACCATTTCTTTTCATAATTTTCACCATTAGCATTTTGAGTGTAAGTTTTTAAGTGTAAGAAATATGCGCCAACTGGTCCATATCCATCTTTAAATCTACATAACACAATTCTGTTTTCCATTTGTGTCATTTTTGCTCCAGCTGCAATTGGTAAAGCATAAGCAGAACCATTACTCCAAGGAGCGTACCAAGTTCTTCCCATTCCTTCACCAACAGCTCTTGGTTTAAATATATGTGAAGCTCCTCCAGCTGCAACTATTACAGTTTTTGCTCTAAATACATGAAAGTCACCTGTTCTCATGTTAAATCCTACAGCACCACCTACTCTATTCTCTTGAGTTTCATCCATTAAAAGATGTGTAATCATAATTCTATTGTAAATTTTATCTGCAGATTTTTTTGCTGCTTCTGCAACAATTGGCTTGTAACTTTCGCCATGAATCATAATTTGCCACTTACCTTCTCTGAGGTATCTGCCAGTTTCTTCATTTTTCATCATTGGAAGACCCCATTCATCAAACATATGAACAGTTGAGTCAACGTGACGAGCCATATCATAACCTAAATCTTCTCTAACCATTCCCATTAGATCGTTTCTTGCATATCTTACATGGTCTTCAGGTTGGTTTTCACCCCACTGCATTCCCATGTAACAGTTAATTGCATAAAGACCTTGAGCAACAGCTCCACTTCTATCTATGTTTGCTTTTTCAACACAAATAATTTTCATGTCTCTACCCCAGTGTCTAGCTTCAAAAGTAGCACCAGTTCCAGCCATACCACCACCAACAACTAGAACATCACAATCTTCATAATGTGTTTTATGTTTAGCCATTAGTAATAAACTCCTTTTTTGAATGAATCTTTTGGTACAACTGGTAATTCACCATCAATATTAAGACCTTGTGGTTCTGTGTATAATCTTTGAGAATTAATTTCTCCTTGATTTGGTTTTTCACCATCTGCAAGTTTTGGAATAAATTTTCCCCAAGGTTTAGTTGTAATTGGTGAAACAAAGTCTTTAGTGGTTCCATTTCTAAATTTAATTTTCCAAGAAATGGTTCCTTTTTCCTCTTCTCTTCTTACTCTAACACTGTGTCCCATTGGAGCAAAATCAGCATATCCTCTAACATCAATAGCGTGATTAGGACAAGCTTTTACACAAGAATAACATTCCCAACAAAAGTTAGGTTCAATATTTTTTGCACGTCTAATATTTTCATCAATGTGCATTATATCTGATGGGCAAATATCTACGCAATGACCACAGCCATCACATCTAGTCATATATACGAATGTTGACATATTATCTTTTCTCCTTATTTAAAATTTTCATAATTAATAATGTTTAGGTTGTTCTCTTTTAATACCTAAACCAAACTGTTCAGGCGCATCTGCTGGTGGTGGTAAATTATCTCTAGACCCATCAGCTTCAGCTAAATTTTTTTGTATTGCAGCACCAGGTTTGTAAAACATGTGTGCAAATTTTGACCAGTAAACTCCACCAAATAAAACTAAATTTGAAACAACAAATAAAGCTAAAAATAAGAAAGAAAGTTCTGTCTGACCATTAGATTGAGTATATGACCAAGCTAGTCCAAAAGTCGAGCATGCTAATAATGCTAATACAAATAAATCTGCTTTAATTATTCTATACCAAGGATGAGCTTCAGCCAAAACATCAACTCTTAAGAAAAACCAAAACCAATATCCACCAACACATGTCAAAATAGCACCAACATGCCATAACATTGACCACATAGATGATGATGATTTATCAGCACCTGTATAACAAAATACTAACACTGCTGAAGAAACCCAAAAAATAATTGTGCCATACATACCTAGTACATGAGATAATCTTCTTTTTCCAAATCCAAGTTCAGCTGTAGTACCAATATCAACAACAGTTGTTTTTGCTATTATAGATGCTTTTTCACCAGCTCCTATTTCTCTAGTTGCTTGAAGTTTTGCTTTTTTTGCATTTTTAAAAAAATACGTCAAATTCTTATGATGTATCATTTGAATTATTGTGCCTAGTACAATTAATACAATCATCGCAATAATAAAAGATTGCATAGCAAATGGAGATACTGTCTCTGCTAATATTGAAAATGGATTAGTCTCTAACATTTTACCCTTGTGTTAAATTTTTATGAATTAATTAAAGAGTTTTCTAATCTAGATGTTTCAACAGATCAACCCTAACTATTGGTCAATTTGTCTTAAATAACAACCTATAATTTAAATTTTACGCTTGTAGTGTTGATTTTTTTGGATCACTGATCTCACACCACCTTGGGGATTCTCAACATCATTTTCCCTTCTCGGAATTAAATGAATGTGGCAATGCATAATTGATTGGCCTGCTATTTTACCAACGTTTGTTCCCACATTGAAAGCTTTTACAGTATTGTCTTTACCTAGAATTTCTTCTTTAATTTTTTTAATTAAATCATTACATGCAATTAATTCTTCATTGGTTAATTTAAAGTAATCAATTAAATGTCTTTTTGGAATTATTAGACAATGATGCTTTGAAACAGGATAAGTATCATAACTTGCATATGCCAAATCATTTTCATGCGCTATACCACTAGCTTTTGAATTACAAAACAAACAAGGATTATTAGGATTTCTCATAATTTATTTATATTTCGGACAATTATTTATAGCTGAATTGTAATGCTTTAATAGTTGATTATAAATTTTAAATTCTTTTCTTTTCCAATTTATTTGATTAATTGTTTTGACTGACGCAATTCCTTTTCCCGAACCAATTAAAATGATTTCATCAAATTCATTCAAAGAATCTATTAAAATATCTTTTTTTATAATTTTTTTAATTTTTGACTTAAAAAATTTAAAAGTAATTCCTTTATAAAATTTATTTATTGGTGAAAAGATCTTTTTATCTTTAACAAAAAGTATATTCGATGTTCCTGTTTCAAGAATTTTTTTGTTAGAACACAATCCAATGTCTGATTTAGAATTGTCAAGTTTTGATAAATGTTTTAAAATTTCTTTATATTTCAAATTTTTAAATTCTGGCTTTTGTCGTTTTAAATTAACTAATTTTAAATTAAAATTTAACTTTGGTTTAATTCTCTTACGCAAGGAAATTGATAAAGTGTTTTTGTTGAGAGCAACTCTTAACAGATGATTGTATTTGATTTTATTGTCTAAATTTTCTTCAATTAATCTTAAAATATCAGATTTTATAGATGACTTTATAATAGAATAAGCTTTAGTAGATTTAATTAAATTATTAATATGATCTTTAAAAAAAAGAATTTTTGGAGGAGAACCAAAAATCCACATGGTAGTAAATACACCATTATCACCCCAAAGATCTTTAAATTCAATTTCCTTAAGATCTTTAAGCTGATAAGATTTTTTTAATAAATAGTTTACCATTTAAAGTTAAAAAAGACTCTGGGTGAAATTGAAATCCATAAATTTTATCAATGTTATTTTCAAACGACATTGCAGTTCCTGAGATAACACATCTCATCGTTATGTCAAAATTTTCTGCCTTGAAAGGTTCTTTTAATTTTAAAGAATGATATCGACCGACCTTAAATTTCTGTCCTGTATTAAAAAGTTTGCTTGATTTATTTACTAATACTTCTGATTGGAAACCGTGGTAAATTTTATTTTGCTCAATTATACTAGCTCCTTCACTAAATAATATTTGCTGAAATCCAAGACAAATTCCTATTATTCTCTTCTTGCCTTTAAGTTTTTTGTAAATTTTTGAAGATGTAGGGTAATCTTTTGGTGAGCCAGGCCCTGGGGAAAAAACAATTGTAGATGCTTGGTTTAATTTAAATTTATCAATTTTGCTAAAATCATCGCACTCAACATCATCAAATAATGAAAATTGATGAACTACGTTGTGTGTAAACGAGTCTTTATGATCAATTACATATATCATTTGTATAAATCTATTAGTGCTTTTGCCTTAATAAAATTTTCATTAAATTCATGTTTTGCATTACTGTCAATTACAACACCTGATGCAACAGAGATCTCAGAAATATTTTTGTAATTTAAGATAGATCTAATAATAATATTGAATCTCATATCACCATTAAATTTAATAAAACCAAAGCTTCCTGTGTATATATTTCTGTTTTCTTTTTCCTGATAATTTAGAAGATTGAGAGTATTTATTTTTGGACAACCAATAACTGAACCACCTGGCATCATAGCCTTAATGATATCTATGTTCTTCACATTCTTTTTAAGTTTACCAGAAATTAAACTTACATAATGATAAAGGTCTTTATACTCTTCAACAGATTTTTCTTTTTTTAATCTTACACTACCAGGAACACATATTCTTGAGAGATCATTTCTTTCCATATCAACAATCATGTTATGTTCTTTGGTTTCCTTAATATTGTTTCTAAAGAAATTTAAAGCTTTTGTTTTATTAATATTCTTTGTTTTCCTCAAAGTTCCAGCTATTGGTTTAGTTGAGACAGATAAGCCATTTTTGGTAATCAAATTTTCAGGCGAACAGCTTATAATTGAGAAATTTTTATCTTTAATCATAAATGCCTCAGGTGCTAAATTAGATTTAGCAAGTCTACAAAAAAAATCTAAAGGATCAATTTTTGATTTATTCTTATATTTTGTGCATATCTTAATCTGATAAGTGTCACCAGATCTTATTTTTTTCTTAAATTTATTAAAAATTTTTGTATATGTCTTTTGATTAATATTGATCTTAAAGTTTTTATCTACTTTCTTGTCACTGTTAGATTTGTAAAATAAATTGTCTTTAAGACTTACTTTGGTCTCTGGTTTATAAAAAATTCCTTTGGGAAAATTAATAGATCTTTGTTTAGGAAGCTTAACACCTATAAGATTATTCAAAATTTCATAACCAAAAAATCCAATAAATAAATCTGTATTTTTTAATTTTTTTCTAGTTTTTAACTTTTTTTTTAAAAATTTATTAATGTTTTTATTATTGAGAATTATCTTTTTTGAAAAATCCGAAAAAAGATCAAAACCTTTTTTACTTTTATATAAAATAAAAGATTTATTAGAACTATTGATTTCGTTAAGTAAATAATTTTTTGTCAATTTATTATGTAGTTTGTAATCTTTTAACCTGTTTTTCTATAATTGGTAAATGTATCAAACCTGCAAAAATTGATAATGCGATAGAAATGTACCAAGCATAATCGTAAGAGCCATAAAGATCATGAAATACACCACCCAAGTAAGCTCCAAAAAAAGAACCTATTTGATGACTTAAAAATACTATGCCATACAATAAACCTATATATTTTGTTCCAAATATAAATCCAACTAATCCCATCGTAGGGGGAACCGTTGAAAGCCATAAAAAACCAAATGTAATTCCAAAAAATATAGCCATGAATGTGCTCGGTGGTGAAAAAATAAATACAGCAATCACTAAACCTCTAGTTAGATAAATTACACTTAATATCAATTTTTTACTAAATTTTTGAGCAAGATAACCAGATGTTAATGTTCCAAAAATATTAAACAATCCAATCATTGATAAAATCGTAACAGTACACCACTCAGGTAAACCTCGATCGTTTATGTATACAGGTATATGTGTTGCAATTAATGAGATGTGCCAGCCACATACAAAAAAACCTAAAATTAGATAAATAAAACTTTTGTTATCAAATGCCTCTTTAAGTGCTTCAGTTGCAGTTTGTTTGTCATCAATTTTTCCACCTACCACATCTTTAGGTGTAGTTAAACAGAACGCTAAAATTAATCCAATAAACACAAACACTGCGAAAAATAACAAAGTATTTTCCCAGCCATATTCAACTAAAGAATATCTAGTAAAGATTGGAGAAACAAAAAAACCAAATGAGCCTGAAGCTGTAACAATTCCCATAGCTAAAGTTCTATTAGATTGAGGAAAATGTTTAGCAACAACCGAGACAGGAATACTGATTGCTGTGCCACCAAGAGCAATTCCTATAAAAACTCCAATTGCTGTTACAAAGTATAACCCTGTATTAAATTGAGAATAAAGCATCAAAATACCAAATAAATAAAATATAAAACCAATTAATACAGCTATATGTCCGCCATACTTATCAGTGATTACTCCAAACCAAGGTCCAAATATTCCCCAAAGTAACATTTGAAGTCCAAGAGCAAATCCAAATTGAGAAAGCGTTATTCCTAAATCAGTTGAGAAATCAAAATAAAACATTCCAAAAGTTTGCCTTATCCCAAGAGAAATAATTACAATTGAACAGGCCGTTAATAAAGTAATTAAAACTGTTTTATTTTTTATAAATCTTTCAGATGACACTTAAAATCTATTTTAAATGTTTTAGGGATTGTTTAATATCAGCTATAAGATCATTAGGATCTTCAAGTCCGATATGCAATCTAACAAGATGCTCATTTTTTTCTAATCTTAAGTAACTTCTATTTCCTTGTTCTCTCATATTCTGATGTAAAGCTAAACTTTCAAATCCACCCCAACTATAACCGTGGCCAAATAGTTTTAAATTATTCACAAATTTAACCACTGATTTTTCACTTTTAGCTTTAACTAATAGTCCCATCAAACCTGATGCTCCAGAATAATATTTCTTCCACATTCTAAAATTGTAAGAATCTTTTTTGTATGGATATAGCAACTTAATATTTTTAAATTTAGATAAAAACTCTGCAACTTTTTTGGCATTCTCTCTATGTCTGTCTAACCTAACATCTAAAGTTCTTAAACCTCTTGTTATCAAATAAGCGTCATCAGGTCCTAATCTTAAACCAGTAACTCTTTCTGCAGCTTTTACTTTCGCAAAAACTTTTTTATTAACAGCTAAACTTCCCCCCATCACATCAGAATGACCTGAATAGTATTTTGTTGCAGATACAATTGACATATCAAAACCAAGCTTAATAGGTTTAAAAAAATATGGAGTTCCCCATGTATTATCAATTGCAGTTAAAATTTTATGTTTTTTTGCTATAGAAATAATTTTACCAAGATCTTGAAAATCAAATGTATTGCTTCCTGGATTTTCTACAAAAATTAATTTTGTTTTATTTGTAATAGCTTTTTCTAATGTTTTAAGATCATGTGGATCATAAAATGTCGTTTTAATATTAAATTCTTTTAGAAAGTCTTGTGACAGTAATCGTGTCGGACTGTAAACTGGATCAGCTACTATAATTTCATCACCTGGTCTTGTGACGCTAAAAATTGCAAGAAATACTGATCCAAATCCTGTTGGTGTTAAAAAAGTAAAATAGCTTTCTTCTAATTTTGATAAAATTTGCTGTAATATATGGGATGTAGATGTTCCCTGTCTTCCATAATCAAAGTGTCCACCCGTAGGGTTTTTTTTTGCTTTATTTTGCATTTTTCTAATATCCTGCATCGATTTGAATATAATCGTTGACGCTCTGACAATTGGTGGATTAACAGACTGATTGTGAAAGTCTTTTGCTGTATGTTTTAGAAAAGTTTTGAAAGAATTACTCATAATAAAATTTGATATGTTTATAAGACAATGCTATATCCCGTAAAAATGTCAATAAAATTAATAAATAGGACTTAATGAGTTACCCAAAGAAGCACAGAGGTAGAAGAAAACAAGGCTCTAAAAAAAGAAGAGCTAAGAGAAAAAATAAGAAGAAATAATTCCTCTATTCTTTAATCCAACCACCCCCAAGAACTCTATGGCCAAACTGGTCTTTGCTATAGAATACGCATGCCTGCCCCGGTGAAATACCGTCTTCAGGATTAGTTAAATTAACATGCGCTGTATTATCATGTTTTAGATCTACTTTTGCTTCTAGTAAATTGCCTGTAGACCTAACTTTTACAAAAATGTTTTGATCAAGATCTTTTTTATCCGTTAATAAATTTAAATCTTTAAGAGATATATTTTTTTTCCCAAGGTTTTCTTTTGGTCCAACTATAATTTCATTATTATCAGAATTTATCTTAAGAACATAAAGAGGTTCTTTATCTGAAACTTTAATTCCTTTTCTTTGACCAATAGTGAAATTAATAATACCGTCATGAACACCAATTACTTTTCCATCCAAATTTTTAATGTTTCCTTTTTGAAAAGAATCTGGTCTAAATTTTCTTATTACAGACGCGTAGTCACCATTAGGTACAAAACAAATGTCTTGGCTATCAGGTTTGTCAGCAACATTTAAATCTAATTCTTTAGCAATTTGTCTTGTTTTATCTTTTAGCATGCCACCTAACGGAAATCTTAGATAATCCAATTGTTCTCTTGTCGTGTTAAATAAAAAATAACTTTGATCTCTATTTTCATCAATTGCTCTATACATATTATTTGAATTATTTGTGGTAATGTTTTTTACATAATGACCAGTTACTAAAGCATCTGCATTAAGTTCTTTTGAAACTTCAAACAAGTCTTTAAACTTTACAGTTTGATTACATTGAATACACGGTATTGGAGTTTCTCCATTTAAGTAACTTTCAACAAAATTGTCTATTACACCTTGTTTGAACTTATCTTGATAATATAAAATTTTATGCTCTATGCCTAATTTATGTGCAACACGTTTAGCATCCATTATATCTTGACCTGAACAACATTGTTTAGATGCTGCAACTTCTTTACCGTCATCATAAAGTTTAAGTGTAATGCCTATAACTTTATAACCTTCATTTTTCATAATACCGGCTACAGTTGAAGAATCTACTCCACCAGACATAGCTACTACTACAGTAGTATCCTTAGGTCTTTTATTAATTCCAATAGAGTTTAATTCTTTATTCATAAGGTGGTATTTATACTTATTTACAATATAAGTTAAATTAAATGATTTTAGATTATGAACCAGGCGACAAAGTCACTAATCCAAACAATAAAAACTGGGGCATTGGACAGGTTCAATCTATCATTAATGAAAAAGTGACTGTAAATTTTGAAAATGTTGGAAAAAAAGTAATCAACGCTAAAAATATAGAATTAAAAAAACTAAAATAAATCTAGATGGATATAAAAATAATTGTAGAAAATCTAATTGATGCATTCTTATCTGCAGGTGAACTTTCGCTTTTTTTAAGAGACAAAGGCTTAACTAAAGAAATTAAATCTGACAATACGCCTGTCAGTAATGGAGATTTAGAAGTTAATAAATTTATTACTGATAAAATATCAAATATAACACCTGATATTCCAATTATATCTGAAGAAACAACTGACAATAAAGATAACAAAACATTAAAAGATTTTTGGCTAGTTGATCCAATAGATGGAACGTACGACTATATTAACAACCTTGAAGAATTTACTATTAATGCTGGATTAATTATTAATAATAAACCTGCTGCAGGATTAATTTATGCACCAGCTAAAAAAAGAATGTTTTACTCCTTCGGAAAAGGTAATGCATTTGAACTATGTGATGGAAAAACTATAAATTTGAGTGAAAAAAATATTAAATCTAGACCTATTAAATTTGTTTCTTACTCAAATAAAATTAAGCCAGAAATTCAAAAGATTTATCAAGAAGTTGGTGTGCTAGAAAACATAAAAATGAAAAGTTCTTTAAAATTTTGTGTGGTAGCTGCTGGAGATTATGATGGCTATGTTGCAGAACCTAGGGCTTATGAATGGGATATAGCAGCTGGTCATGCAATATTAGAACACTCTGGTGGTACAGTTACTGATTTTGATGGTAATGAAATATTGTATGGAAAAAAAGATTTAAAGAATCCTAGTTTAATCTTAAAAAGTAGAAATCTTATAAATGGATGAGCAGTTAAGAATTATATTAATAATAATAGTATCTGCTTCTATATTTGGATTATTAGTATTTGTATTTGTTAAAAATTATATAAGAAATAAAATTAATAATTTAGTTGATGAAGAAAAAGATAAAAAATTAAAGTAAATTAATTATCTTAAGAAATTCATCTTTTTCCATATCCATTACTTTTCTAGAAGTTTGAAAATCAAAACCATTACGAGCCAATAGAGAGATATCTTTTTTATAAAATAAACTTCTATTGTCTTCTGTTCTAGCTGGGCCTATTCTTTTTTTTTTACAAACTTTAATTGCTGAAAAAAAATCTTGATCAGAGTTATCTTCTCTAATTTTTTCAACAGTGTCTTTAATAAATTCATCATGAATTCCTTTTCCCATCAAATAATTTCTTATTTTATTAATAGAATTCCCTCTTTGAATCATGCTTTTTGCTTTACTTTCAGAATAAAATTGATCATTTATAAATTTATTTTTTTCAAGATCAGATAGAACAATATCAATTAATTTATTAACATCTTTTTTTCTAACGTCAGATGATGAAAGTTTCATGTATTTTTTCAATAAATAGGTTTTAAGCTGTTGTTTTGAGGGGGCATATTTTTCAACATAAGCAAATGAGAAATTTCTCATCTCTTCAACAGTTACTTGAAGTGTTTTTTTTCTATTTCTTATAGGAATCATGGTTAGATTTTATATAATATATCTAAATGATCGAACAAATTTATACTTATTTTACAATTGAAACGCTTTATATGTGGGTAAATTTAGGAGTGCTACCATTCTGGTTCATTTTGATTTTTTTTCCTCAATCTCATTTATGTAGATATTTTGTAGCATCAATTTTTCCAATTTTTATTTTAAGTGGAGCTTATGTTTTTGTTTTATATAAATCATATCAACTTAATTATGATTTTATTGGTAATTTTACTCTTTACCTTGGATTAGTTGAGCTATCTAGGTTGTTTGAAGATCATTTGTATCTAATGGTTTTTTGGACACACTTTGTTGCAATAAATTTATTCTTAGGTGGTTGGATTGTAAAAGATGCTCAAAAATTTAATATCAACAAAATCTTATTAGCTGTTCCTATAATCATTACTTATCTAATTGGACCGATTGGTTTGTTCGTTTATTGGATTATTAGAATTTTCTATGCAAAAAGAATGAATTTATATGAGTAGTCATATAGATTTTTATTTTGATATAATCAGCCCTTACGCATACATCGCACATAAAAAAATCCAAAAAATTAAAGATATTAAATTTATCTATAAACCCATCTTACTTGGAGGTCTTCATAATCTAGCTGAAATAACCGCACCCGCATTTAATAAATATAAAATGAAAAATATGCAAAACGATTGTGAATTGGTGTCAAAAAAAAATCAAATAGATTTTATATGGAATTTAAAATTTCCAATTAATTCTCTTAATATAATGAGGGGCTATTTATTTGTAGATAAAGATAAACAAGAAAATTATGTAAATACTTTTTTCAAAGCATATTGGAATGACAATTTAGACTTATCTAACGAAGAAGAGTTTTCAAAATTGCTAAAGAATTTAGAAATTAATCAAGATCAATTTGTTAATGGAATTAAAAATCAATCTATTAAAGACGAATTGAAAAAGCATACCAAAGATGCTTTTAAAAAAGAAGTTTTTGGTGCTCCAACTTTTATTGTAAATAATAAAATTTTTTGGGGACAGGATCGTTTGGAATATGCTCTTGAAGAATTAAATGGTAATTAAACTATTTTAAATTTGCTTTGTTTAATTGCACCAAAGCCACCATCAATATGAGAAACTTTTTCAAAACCCATATCTTTTAATGATTTAGCAGCTAAAGCGGATCTTAATCCACCCGCACAAAATAAAATCATTTCTTTATTTTGATCTAATTTGCCTTGTTGAAAATAAGGGCTATTTGGATCTAACCAAAATTCTAACATTCCTCTTGGAATATGATGTGAATTTTCAACTCTTCCCTCTTTCTCTAATTCACGAACATCTCTGATATCAATTAAATTACAATTGTTGTCTTCAACGATTTGAAAGGCTTCATCAGTATTAATTGTTTTTATTTCTTTTAATGCTTCTGCAACTAAAGTTTGTGCTGATTTTATTGTCATAATTATATTTAAAATAACTTAAAAACATTATATTGCTAGCAAATTATGTTAAAAATCAATACTAAAGCTCCTGATATTATTTTACCCTCAACATCAAAAGAAAATTATTGCTTAAAAGATTCTATTGGAAAATATGTTGTTATTTATTTCTACCCAAAAGACGATACTCCTGGATGTACAATTGAAACTAATGATTTTAATAAATTATTCTCAAAATTTAAAAAGTTAGATTGTGAAATATATGGCGTTTCAAAAGATAATCTTAAAAGTCACAATAAATTTAGAAATAAATACAAGATAAAATTTGATTTATTGGCTGATGAAGAAATTAAAGTCCTTAAAAAGTATAAAGTTTGGGGTAAGAAAAAATTTATGGGACGAGAATTTATGGGAGTTATAAGAACTACCTTTTTAATAGATAAAAAGGGTAAAATTATAAAGATTTGGGATAATGTTAAGGTCAAAGATCACGCACAAGAAGTTCTGAAAACCTTAAAAATGCTTATCAAAAAATAAAAAAGGCCCCTTATTTCTAAGAGACCTTTAAAATTATATAGAGTGAAGTTTTTAGTCTCTGATTGCGTAAGCTATTACACCTGTTTCAGTAACATCAGTTCCTTTCGATTGAGCCTCTTTACTTAAAGTTATAACAACTAAAGAGTTAAGCACTGACCAAATAATATACGAAACAATGAAGACAAATACATTTATTGAAATCACACCAATTAACTGTGCACCAAACGTAGCATCTGAGTTTGTTAATGGTACGGCTAATGTTCCCCAAATACCCGAAAGTAAGTGGGCTGGTATTGCTCCAACTACATCATCAAGTTTATAACTAAATAGTAATTTAGTTCCAAACACAACAATGACACCACCCACAGCACCAATCAAAATTGCAGATAAAGGCGATGGAGCTAATGGTTCTGCTGTTATTGCAACTAATCCACCTATTGCACCATTCAACATTTGAACTACATCTGTTTTACCAAACATCAATCGAGTAATTACAGCTGCCGCTAATACACCACCACAAGCTGCTAAATTGGTATTAATGAAAATTGTAGAAATTGAAACAGCATCAGCAAATGATCCAAGAGCTAGTTGTGACCCTCCATTAAATCCAAACCAACCTAACCAAAGTACAAAAACACCAATAGTAACTAAAGGTATTGATGATGCCGCAAAAGGTTTGATTGGTGTCGGTACACCTGCTTTTGTAAATCTACCATATCGTGGTCCAAGTATCATTATACCTGCAAGCGCAGCAGCTCCACCCGTTGAGTGAACTAACGTTGATCCAGCAAAGTCAGAAAAACCAATTTCAGCTAACCAGCCTCCACCCCACTGCCAACCCATTACGATTGGATAAATTACTCCAGCTAAAATAGCTGCAAATAAAAAGAATGGCCATAGTTTGACTCTTTCAGCCATAGCTCCTGAGCATATTGAAACTGTTGTTGCACAAAATACCATTTGGAAAAACCAGTCAGAACCATCTGAATAACCTGTTTCTAATGAACTGGCATCAGACCAAGGTACAAAATTTCCTATGTATCCACCTTCTGGAATACCGTATGCTAAGTTGTAACCAACAAGCCAAAACATAATTCCTGATATTGCATAAAGACCAATATTCTTTGCGCAAATTACAGAAACACTTTTTGAAGTTACCATACCAGACTCAAGCATTGCAAAACCTGCTGCCATGAACATGACAAGGAAACCACAAATTAAAAATAATAGAGTATTAAAGATAAATCCCACTTCTGCTGATACTGTTGTTTCAGCATTTCCAACACTAGTTAAACTCATTAACATTACAAATGAAAGTAATGGTGCTGATATTAGTTTAATAATTTTAATCATAAAACCTCCCGTTAATACAAAGACTTATAAATTGATGAGTTTTAAAAACTAATGCTGATTAGGAAAATTTGTTATGCACTATTTGCATATAGTAACAGCCCTGAACGTGTTTAAAAACGTTAGGGCTGTTAAAAAAAATGATTACTTGTTAAATACTTCTTTTAAAGCTTTAGCTGGTAAAAATTTTACCTTTTGAGAAGCACCGATTTGGATCTGTTCACCAGTTCTTGGGTTTCTTCCAACTCTTGCTTTTCTCTTAGCTACTTTGTAAGTACCAAATCCTGCTATTTTTACATTATCGTCACCTTTTAATGCATCCAAAATAGTGTTGGTAATTGTATCAAATGTTCTTTCAGCATCAGCTTTGCTCAAATTTAGAGAGCCTGAAAGCGATGCAATTAGTTGTTTTTTATTCATTTTAGCTCCGGTTTAGTTGATTAATTATCATACTTGTCATAAACGTTGATAAATCAAGCTTTTTTTTAGTGTCTAATTTTTTTTTATATACAATATCTAGTTGTAGTCTAAATAAACATTGATTTTATTGGCTTTTTGTCGATTACTAGAAATAAAATTAATTGAATAAACCTATGTCTTTTAGGTCATTAAATGTTGTGAAAAACATCAATGATAGCAACAAAAACATTCCGATTCGAAAAAAACCTTCTTGAACTTTTTGAGACAAAGGACGACCTAAAATCTTTTCAAAGGCATAAAACATTAAGTGTCCGCCATCCAACATTGGGATAGGAAATAAGTTAATCAAACCAAGACTTATTGAAATATAAGCCATAATAGAAATAAAAGGTAAAATTCCAATTTCTGCTACTTGACCAGTAATCTTAGCAATTCTAATCGGTCCCCCTAATTGGGAGCTATCACCAGTACCTTTAAGCATACTGCCAATATATTTAAGAGATGAAGCGCTCACAAAATAAACTTCTTTAATTGAGTGTATTAAAGCTTGAGCTGGTCCTAATTTAACATGATTAATTTCATTATTGTAAGCACCAAGCTTGATACCAACCATTCTTTTATTAATCTTATTACCTAGATTATCTTCACTTAAAACTATATTTGGTTTAATTTTAAGCAAGTATTCATCATCTAATCTTTCAACTTTAAAATCAATAATTTCACCTGTGGAAGTCATAATGAATTTCGAAACATCCATAATGCTATTAACTTTATTGCCATCGATTTCCAAAATAATATCATTTTGCTTAAGTCCACCAATCATTGCTGGACTATCTTTTTGAACTTCATTAATTACTGCTGGAGTAAAATCTTTTCCAATAAAAGTATAAATTGAAAAGAAGATTGCTATTGCTAAAAGAAAATTAGCAAGTGGCCCACCAAATACTATTAAAACTCTTTGATACAGAGGTTTTAATACAAATAACCTATCTTGATCTTCTTTATTATATTGTTTTAAAACTTTTTCTTGATCAGCTTGTGAAAATACGTTTCGATCTCCAAAAAACTTTACATAACCACCCAAAGGTATCCAACAAATTTTCCATCTAGTTCCTGATTTATCATTCCATCCAAAAATTTCTTTACCAAAACCTATAGAAAAATCTGTAACTCCTACTCCATATCTTTTGGCAAACCAATAATGACCATATTCATGAATAAATACGACAACCAAAATTAGAATTAAAAAAGGGATTATATATGTAAGCATAATAGATTATTCTAAGGATCCTTTTAAAACATATTTTAATATTCGAACAGCTTGTTTTTGATCAGATGCAACAGCAGATGCTGCAGCATCTACTTCTTTTAAAGCATGTTGGTGATCATCACTATGAATGACAACAATTGATTTATTTAAAGCAGCGGCATATCCTGCATCAAAAGCTGCGTTCCATTGTTTGTATTTTTCACCAAATTTAACAACTACTACATCACTGTCTTTAATAGATTTTTTAGTTCTAATTGAATTGATATTGGCACCTTTCCTATCTTTCCAAAAATTTTTCTCTTCAGCACCTAAAATTTCAACCCCACAATCATCTGATGAGGGGTGATCGGTTACAGGAGATGAAAATTGAATATCTAAATTTTCTTTTTTACAATTTTCAATTATTTCTTCACGCCAGTTAGTATGAATTTCACCCGCTAAATAAACTTTTAACATTTCTTCTCCTGTTTATTGTTAGTACACTTTCTTAAATAGTTTCTATTATTATTAAACATTATATCAAATGTTTAGCTTATCTTTAATTGCATAAAACCACACAGCCAATCTAAAATAAAAAGTCCTTAATTTAGGAAAAATAAATTTTTTTGGTAATCCTTTATAAATTTTTGAAATATCAAGATCTTTACTGTTGGATGAAAAAACTAGCTTAGACAACTGTTTTCCAGTCCAAGGAGCAGCACTAACGCCTACTCCGTTATAGCCAAATCCATAATAGATCTCTTCATTTTCAATTTTACCAATAGATGGGGTAAGCTTTTGGGATAAAGCAATCAACCCTCGCCAGTTATAATCAATTGAGACATTAGACCATTGAGGGAAAATATCTTTTAAAAACTTTTCCATCTTTTTTGACATAGCTAAGTTAGATTGATCACTTCCAGTTAAATCACCTCTTGTTCCAAATAAAATTCGATTATCTGGCAACTTTCTATAATAACACAAAAGGTTTTTAGTATTAACGACGGGTGAAAAAGTTTTAAAATTATGAGCATTCAATTCATCCTCATTAAGTTTTCTAGTTACAATTACATTTGAGATAACAGGCAGCACCCTTCCATCCATTTGTGGAATTAATCCTTCTTGATAAAACCCATTCGTTGCAACTACTATTTTCTTAGATCGAATAGATCCTTCTTTAGTTTTTAAAATATAAGATCCATTTTCTTTATTAATTTTATCTACTTTGGTGTGTTCAAATATTTTTAATTTTTTGGATAAAGCATATTTTGCAATTCCATTTACAAATTTAAGAGGATTGATTGCAAACGCTGGTTTATATGAAAACGCTCCATATTGTTCGGTTCCTCCATGTCCAATTTCATCAAATTCTTCTTTTGAATAAATTTTAGTCTCAATCCCAAACTCAGATTTATAAACCTCAGCTTGCTCTTTTATTTGTTCAAATTTATTTTTATGATGCGCAACGACATAACTACTATCTCCGGTTACATCACATTCAATATTATATTCTTTAATGATATCTTTTGTATGATTGGAGCCTTCTACTGAATTTTTAAAAAATTTTTTTGTCTCCTCCATTCCATAAATAGATTGCATTTTTTTAAAAGACATCTTGCTTGGAGGTAAGCAGTTAAATCCAGCATTTCTAGATGATGCACCCCAACCTATTTTTCCAGCTTCAACTAAAATTACATCCAAGTTATAATTTTCCATTAAATTAATTCCACAAAGTAAGCCTGTATATCCTCCACCAATTACTACAATTTCTGAATTAATATCTTTTGTTAATTTTTCTAAATTTAAATTTTCACTTGAGACATCTTCCCAGTAACTACTCACTGGAGTATTAAATTGATAGATATCAGAATGATAAATATTGTTCATATTACAATTTGGATTGTATTATTTAAATTATACCGAAATACAGTTAATTTATAATTACTTTACTACTCTTTTACTTAACCATTGACTATAAATACTAAACAACTATATAACTAGTTATATAACTATGTTGAATACTAATAAAGCAGCAGAAGGATTTAATGCAGTAGGCTCAAAACATAGGTTAAGTGTTCTTTTGGAGCTAGTTAAATTAGGTTCAAAAGGCTTAACAATTGGAGAAATCCAAGATCTTCTTAATATACCTTTATCAACACTGGCTCACCATCTTGATTATTTGAAAAAAGCAAATTTAATTAAACAAGAAAAAAAAGGTAGATCAATTTTAAACTTTGCTCAACTTGATCATATTCAATCCTTAGCTGATTATCTTTTAAAAGAATGTTGTGTAAATGAAAGTAAAAGAAAATAATGAAATCGCTTATTTTAAAAAATATTAATAACGTTAATTTTAAAATTAAAAATGTTTGGACACTTGTATTTTTAATTCCATTATCAATTTTAATAATTATTCCTGAAAATTTTAACTCGATTTTAACTTTTGCCCTAAAAGCACTGATGGGAACTATTCCTTTTATTTTATTTGCAGTCAGTTTAGTTGCTTATTTAAAAGCAACTGGTGCTGAAAGTTTAGTTTCAAAAGCATTTAAAGGAAATGAAGTTAGAACAATTTTTATCGCTACATTAGTTGGTGGTCTTGCTCCCTTTTGTTCATGTGAAGTGATACCATTTATAGCAAGTATGTTAGCTTTAGGAGTTCCATTATCTGCTGTAATGGCTTTTTGGTTATCTTCACCTTTAATTGATCCACCTGCTCTGTTGATCACAGCAAGTTCTCTTGGTTGGGATTATGCAATAGCAAAAACAATTTCAGCATTAACTATTGGTTTAATTGGTGGCTTTGGAATTTATTTTTTAGCAAAACTTGGAATGTTTGCAACTCCTCTTAAGAAAAATAATTACTCAAGCTGTAGTTCAAGCTGCGACACGAAAGATCCCTTCAATCAACAAACAATTTGGAAGTTTTGGAAAAGTTCGGAAAGAGTAAAAATTTTTCGTTTTGAATTTACTTCTAACGGCTTATTTCTTCTTAAATGGTTGTCGTTTGCTTATCTTCTTGAAGCAATAATGGTCACATACATGTCGGCCCAAGTTATTGGTAATTTCTTAGGTGGCGATGGTTTATTTTCTATTGTAATTGGTGCGCTGGCTGGAGTTCCTGCTTATCTTAATTCTTATGCTGCTCCTGCTTTAGTTTCAGGATTGTTAGAACAAGGTTTGAGCGCTGGTGGAGCAATGGCGTTTTTAGTGGGTGGAGCAATCAGTTCTATTCCAGCCATGACT
>Ga0209660_1000689_pt1 | contig 19312 bp, 19 predicted proteins | sample SaaInlV_100m_DNA_2_FD_184659 | JGI IMG/M metagenome (GOLD analysis project Ga0209660, IMG submission 184659) | Marine microbial communities from expanding oxygen minimum zones in the Saanich Inlet - SI072_LV_100m_DNA (SPAdes) (version 2) | ecosystem: Environmental > Aquatic > Marine > Intertidal... | reverse complement strand
GAAAAACTCCTGTTGTTTATGATATGGCAACTGCATCAATGGCTATGGGTGAAGTTCAAGTAGCGAAAAGAGAAGGGCACAAAGTTCCTTTAGGAACAGGTCTTACAAAAGATGGCAAAGAAACTACCGATCCATCTGAAATAGCTGATGGTGGTGTATTGTTACCATTTGGTGGATACAAAGGTTCAGCAATTGCAATGATGGTTGAATTACTTGCAGGTGCATTAGTCGGAGATAATTTTAGTTATGAGACAGCTGCAAAAGATAACAATGATGGTGGACCACCTAGTGGTGGTGAATTTATTTTAGCTATTTGTCCTGATAAAACAGCTGGAACAAGTTGGCAAAAACATGCTGAAGAATTTTTTGAAAAAATGAAATCAATGGGTGAAGTTAGATTGCCTGGTGAAAGAAGACATAAAAATAGACAAGATACAGGTCCTAGAAATATTAATGAGGAGCTTGTTAATAAAATAAAGTCTTTAAGTTAGTTTAATTTCAATTGGTGTATGATCTGAGGGTTTTTCTCTTCCACGAGGATCTTTGTTAATATTAATATCCTTAACATTATCAATTATAGAGTTTGAAACTAAGAAATGATCAATTCTCATCCCATTATTTTTTTGCCATGCACCTCTCATATAATCCCAAAATGTATAGCCTTCTTTATCTTCGTTAAAATGTCTATAAACATCATTAAAACCAAGATTTAACATTTCTCTAAATTTTTTTCTTATTTCGAGTCTATATAAGGCGTCGTCTTCAAAACTTTTAACATTATAAACATCTTCGGCTGCTGGAATAACATTAAAGTCACCAGCAAGAATTATGTTAGAATTTTTTTTTGATAAAGTTTTTAATTGTTTAATTAATTGATCCATCCAATTTTTTTTGTAATTATATTTTTCTGTATCAACAGGATTTCCATTTGGTGTATAAATATTTATTAATTGAATGCTTTTCTTTTTATATTCAATTTCAGCAGAAATTATTCTTGATTGTTTTAATTTATCTTTGATCAAATCTGTTCTTACATTTTTTAATTTAGTCTTAGAGATGATTGCAACTCCATTATAGCTTTTTTGACCGAATACATGACTTTCATAATCCATAGCTGAAAAATCATCATAAGGAAAATTAACATCTTCAGTTTTAATTTCCTGCATCATTAAAACGTCAGGTTTATATTTCAATAAATAGCTTTTGATATTTTCAATTCTAGCTCTAACAGAATTTACATTCCATGATGAAATTATCATTAAAGAGAAAAAGAAACTCCACAACCACATGAAGATTTGGTTTGTGGGTTTGATATTTTAAAAGATTCACCAATTAATTCAGACACATAGTCAACTTCAGAACCTTTTAATAGGTCAGCTGATGTTTTATCAATCAAAATATTTTCATGGTTTAAATCATCATCATTTTTTGATTGTTCAAATGTAAATTCATATTGAAATCCTGAGCATCCACCACCTTTAATGGCGATTCTAAAAAAAGAACCTTTATCTTTTTTAGACAATAAATTCCCTATCTGTTTTAGAGCATTATCTGTAAATTTAATTTCTTTAATCATGATTGAACACTGATAATACTAATATAATACTTAATTATTTAAATTAAAGGATGAAAAAACATTTAAAGTTAGGCTTATTTAAAAGTAAGGGAAGGCTTAATAGTGAGGCCACTTCTAAATATAGATCACCGTTTCAAAGAGATAGAGATAGAATAATTCACAGTGCCTCTTTTCGACGACTCAAACATAAAACACAAGTTTTTGTTAATACAGAAGGTGATCATTTTAGAACTAGAATTACCCATTCTATTGAAGTTGCTCAAATAGCTAGATCAATTGCAAAATATTTAAATTTTAATGAAGATTTAACAGAAACATTAAGTCTTGCTCATGATTTGGGTCATACACCATTTGGTCATGCAGGTGAAAATGCTTTGGATGAATGTATGAAAGAATATGGTGGATTTGATCATAATCTTCAAACTTTAAGAATAGTAATGTTTTTAGAAAATAAATATTTTAAATTTAATGGACTTAATTTATCCATAGAAACATTAGAAGGTCTCTTAAAACATAATGGACCGGTTGAGGACACTGCTTTAGTTAACAGATTAATAGGCATTAAAACTTTCAAAAATAAGATTATTTTTAGCACTTATCCATCTTTAGAGGCTCAAATTTCTGCCATATCAGATGATATAGCTTACAATAATCATGATATTCAGGATGGTATTAATGCCAACTTGTTCAAACTAGAAGAACTCATAGAGATAGATTTTTTTAAATCAATTTATCTTAAATATAAAAATAAAATTAATAAACAAAATTATAAAATAGCAACTTATCAAATTATCAGAGACTCAATTGATTTAATGATAAGAGATTTATTGAAAAATACTAAAAAGAATTTGAAAAATCTTAAAATTAAAACAATTAAAGACATACCGAAGTCTGATCAATTAATAGTTTGTTTTTCAAATAAAATTCAAAACTCAGAAAGAGAAATCAAATCTTTTTTAAGATCTAGAATGTATAATAACAAGCTAGTATTAAGAAAGAATCAAAGAGGAAAAATTATTATCAAGAAATTATTTGGTATAATTAAATCAAATCCAAGAAAATTTCTTACAAAAGATCAATTGACTAAAGATAAATTTAGAGCTATTTCAGATTTTATTTCAGGTATGACCGATCGTTATGCTATTAACCTATATAACAATTTTAAATGAACATTTTTGAATTATATTTAGATAAAATTAAGTTAATTATTGTCAGCCTTAGCAAAGAGGGTAAACTTATTATTCCTGAAACTTTCAATGGAATAAATTCAGAAATACCACCTGCAAAGTTTGATTGTGACATTTCTACAAATGTTGCAATGGTACTTTCAAAATTAAATAAAAAATCTCCTATAGATCTAGCAGAGATAATATCACCCATTATTAAAGAAAATGATCCTCTAATTGAAACTATTAATATTGTTAAACCAGGTTTTATTAATATTAAGTTTAAACCTATTTTTTGGTCTAATTTTATTAAAGAAATTATTTCAAATGCAAAAAGTTTTGGAATTAATGAAAAAGAAAAAAAACTCAATTATTTAGTTGAATTTGTATCTGCCAACCCAACAGGTCCACTACATGTGGGTCATTGTCGTGGCGCTATATTAGGTGATGTAATTTCTAACGTTTTACTTTTTAACAATCATAAAGTTACCAAAGAATATTATGTTAATGATTATGGTAATCAGATTATTAATTTTACTAAATCTGTTTATTTTAGAATACGTGAAGTAAAATTTGATGAACGTTTCCCAAGTAATAATCCAGACTTATATCCAGGTGATTATCTAATTGATTTTGCAAATAACATTTTCACTTCTAATTCTGATCTAAACTATGATACCTATGAAGATATAAGTGAGAAATTAATTGCTTTATCAATTGAACAGGCTTTACTTTTAATTAAAAAAAATCTTAAAAGCCTTGGTATTAAACATGATAGTTTTGTAAGTGAGAAAAAAATTGTTCTAAACAAAGAAGTTGAAAGTGTTATCAGTTTTTTAAAATCTAATAATTTTGTATACAAGGGCAAAATTAAAGCTCCAGCAGGAGAAGATAATAAAAATTGGGTTGAAAGAGAACAATTGTTATTTAAATCAACAGATTTTGGTGATGATAAAGACAGAGCCTTACAAAAATCTGATGGTTCATGGACTTATTTTGCAAGTGATGTTGCTTATCATAAAAATAAAGTTGATCGTAAATTTGATTATCTAATAAATATTCTTGGAGCTGATCATGCGGGATATATAAAAAGAATTTCATCATCTGTAGATGCTCTTTCTGGTACAAAAAATAAATTAATTTGCAAAATTAGTCAGCTTGTAAAGTTAATTAAAGATAACAAACCTTTTAAAATGTCCAAAAGAAAAGGTGACTACATTACTGTAGATGATTTAATAGAAGAGGTAGGTAAAGATGCTACTAGATTTATAATGCTTAATAGAAGTAGTGATGTTGAGTTAGACTTTGATTTCGATGCAGTAAAAGATAAATCTAAAGAAAATCCACTTTATTATGTTCAGTATTGTTATGCTAGAATTTCATCTGTATTTAGACATTTAGACAAAGATTTGAATTCTGATGTAAAAATAGATAATTATGATTTTGAATATACAGAGGATGAAATTAAAATCTTAAAAAAAATTTCTGAATGGCCCAAATGTATTGATGCCTCTAGTACAAAACTTGAGCCACACCGTATCCCAATTTATTTATATGAATTAGCGTCTGAATTTCACTCGTATTGGAATCTTGGTAAACAAAATCCAGAAAAAAGATTTATTAATGATCAAAAAAATATTTCAGATGCTAAACTAGTTTTCTTAAAATCAATTTCTAACGTTATTAAATCTGGTCTGAATATTGTTGGTGTGGATGCTCCAGAGAAAATGTAATGCTTAAAGAAATTAAATATTTAATTTTTATAGTAATTATTTCATTATTTATTTTTTTCACAGGAAAGTATTATTTTTCAGATGAAAATATTAAGAAATCCTACAGATCATACAAAAATATAAATGAAAAAATTAAAATTTATTCGAAAGAATTACCTGTTTTAGAAAATGACACCAAAGATGTAATTGAATATGTAAAACAAACTAATAAAAAAAAGAAAAAAAAGTTTAATTTTTGGAAACTTATAGAAAATGATTGAAAATAGAAAATCTTTTATCGTTGGTATAAAATCTCTTAAATTAACTAATAATGAAAAAAGTTTTTTAAAAGCACATAAGCCATGGGGTGTCATATTATTTTCAAGAAATATTAAATCAATTAAACAAACTAAAACTTTAACTAATAGTATTAAAAAAATTTTTAAAGATAACAATTATCCTATATTAATTGATCAAGAAGGCGGAAGAGTAAATAGACTAAAAGATATTATTTCATTTGATAATTTGACATCTGAATTTTTTGGAAATCTTTATGAAAATGACAAGATGAAATTTGATATTATTTATAAATTATTTGTAGATAAAACATGTCATTTATTAAAGTTAATAGGTGCTAATATAAATACAGTACCGGTTTTAGATATTAGAGTAAAAGGTGCTAGCAACATTATAGGAGATCGATCTTTCTCTAAAAACAAAAAAACAATCTCTAAAATAGGTGATTTATGCATAACGTTATTTCATGAAAATGCAATTGGTACTGTTATTAAACATATACCAGGACATGGTTTAGCTAAAGTTGATAGTCATAATTTTACACCGATCGTTAAAAAATCTCTTAAATACTTAAATAAGAATGATTTTTATACTTTCAAAAAGAAAAATAGTTTCTTTGCTATGACAGGCCATGTCATTTACCAAAATATGGATAAAGTGAATACGGTTACTCATTCTAGAGAAATGATTAAATATATTAGAAATAATATTGGGTTTAGAAATATTCTAATTTCAGACGATCTATCAATGAAAAGTTTAAAAAATGATATGAAGAACAACACTATTAAAGCATTCAAAGCGGGCTGTGATATAGCACTTCATTGTAATGGCAACATCAATGAAATGAAAGTGGTTGCAAATAACTCACCCTTGATAAGTAGGTTTATAATTAAAAAAACATCACAATTTTATAAAATTTTAAGATAATATTTCATTATGCTTGAGTCTGATTCTGTTTTATTTAATGTCGATATAAATAATTATAATGGTCCCTTAGATGTACTTTTGGATTTAGCCAAAACACAAAAAGTTGATCTAGAGGAAATTTCGATCACTAAATTAGCAGACCAATTTCACGAATATATTACCAAAGAAAAAGATTTGAATTTAGAAATAGCTTCTGAATATTTGTTAATGGCAACTTGGCTTGCTTACTTAAAATCAAAACTATTATTACCAGGAACACCAGAGGAAGAATTTAAAGTTCAAGAAGTTGCTGAAAAATTAAAATTACAATTAAAAAAATTAGAACTTATTAGATTACTTTCTGATCAAATGCTTAAAAGAAAGAGGCTAGGTAGAGAAATAAGAACTCGTGGAATTAAAGGTAATATTAGATCTATTTATAGTTCGGAATATAATTTAACTATGTTTGAATTACTTAAATCTTATTCTTCAGTAATAATGACAAAAGATTTTCAAAGAATGAATATTCCTAAGTTACCAGTTTTTACAACTGAAGATGGTATTAAAACAATTAGAGATTTTTTTGGAAATTTGATGGATTGGAAGAATATAAATGATTTAATTCCAGTTAGTTTTAAAAGTGGATCAAAATACAAGAGAACAGGTAAAGCAGGAATTTTTGCTGGTTCATTAGAGCTGGTAAAAGAAGGTAATTTAACTATTAAACAAGAAAATTTATATGATGATGTTTATATTAAGGAAGTAAATGATTAAAAAAGAAAAATTTTCTAAAGATAATGTTGTTAATTTTCCATCTAAATTAACTGAAATTGAAAAAGAAATAGAAGCTGTAATTTTTGCTGCTGCTGAACCTTTAGATGTTGATACTATAGAAAGTAAAATTTCAAAAAAATCTAATGTTGCAAAATCTTTAGAAAAGTTGCAACAGGAATATTCTAATCGAGGTATTAATTTAGTCTGTATAAAAGATAAATGGTCATTTAGAACTTCTCCAAAACTTTCAGGATTAATGTCTCAAGAAAAAACAGTTGAAAAAAAATTATCTAGAGCAGCAGTAGAGACACTTGCTATAATAGTGTATCACCAACCTGTAACTAGAGCTGAAATAGAGGAGATAAGAGGGGTTGCTTTTGGAACTAATACATTAGAAATTTTAATGGAACTTGATTGGGTAAAACCTGCTGGCCGAAAAGATGTTCCTGGTAGACCGATTCAATATGCAACAACAGATGAATTCTTGAGCCATTTTAATCTTCAAAAATTGTCAGATTTACCTACTGTTGATGAGTTAGGTGCAGCTGGATTAATTGATAGCTCAAGTGTTGATAATGCCATTTTTGGTACCGGTAAATTCTTTAAAGAAAAACAAGATGAAAAAAAAGAAGATATCTACTCAAATATAGATGAGATGCTTAATAGCACTCTTGATAGTGAAGAAAAAGATTAATAAAAAAGTAACTTTTAAATTTTACGTAAAAGAGTTATAAGTTTTTATGAGCATAGGAATTTGGCAAATAGCAATTGTTGTAATATTAGTGGTCTTACTATTTGGTCGTGGAAAGATCTCTAGTTTAATGGGAGATGTTGCTAAAGGTATTAAAAGTTTCAAAAAAGGAATGGCGTCAGATGTTACTGACGATGTAGAGCCAAAAAATATTTCCGACGAAAACAAAGACTCAAATAACAAAGATTAAATTACATGCCTACTATTGGTTGGTTTGAGATATTAATTGTTGTTGCTATTGCAATTATTGTTCTTGGACCAAAAGATTTTCCAGTGATGTTAAAAAAAGCTGGTTCATGGATTGGCACAGCCAAAAGATATGTCAATAATATTCAAAATGAAGTTTCTAATATCGATGTAGATATTGATGATGAAAAAAATAATGAGATAAAAAAAGAAAATAAAGAAAATGAGTAACAACGAAAATGAAGGTGGTTTTGTAAGCCACTTAACAGAATTAAGAAAAAGACTTATTCATAGTTTTGTATTTCTTTTTATTTTTTTTATTGGTTGTTATTTCTTTGCGGAACATATTTATGGTTTTTTAGTAGATCCATTTGCAAAGGCTGTTAAAGATGATGGCTCAAGTAGAAGACTAATCTTTACTGCCTTACAAGAAACATTTTTAACATATTTAAAAGTTTCTTTTTTTACTGCTTTTTTTGTTACCTGCCCATTTATATTAATGCAAATATGGAAATTTATTGCTCCTGGATTATATAAGCATGAAAAAATTGCTATAATTCCTTATTTAATTCTTACCCCAATTCTTTTTTTTCTAGGCGGTATGCTTGTTTATTATTTAATAATGCCCCTAGCTATTAAATTCTTTTTATCATTTGAAAGTACTGGTCTTTCAACAAGCCTTCCTATTCAGCTTGAAGCTAAAGTAAATGAATACCTGTCTTTAGTGATGAAGTTAATTTTTGCATTTGGTATCAGTTTTCAATTACCTGTTGTTCTAAGTTTATTAGCAAGGGTAGGGATTGTTGATAGTAAATTCTTAAGAGAGAGAAGAAAATATGTTGTTGTAATTATATTTGCTGCAGCTGCTTTATTGACACCACCAGATCCAATAACTCAAATTGGTTTAGCTATTCCATTATTAATTTTATATGAATTATCAATATTTTCAGTAAAATTTATAGAAAATAAAAATTTAAAAAATAAAGATGTATAATTTAAAGGAAATAAGAAAAAACTTTTCTGAATTTGCTAAATCTTTAGAAAAAAGATCAGTTAACGTTGATTTTGCTAATTTAGAAAAGTTAGATGAATTAAATAGAGAATTAATACAAAAAAAAGAGTCTTTAGAAAGTGAAAAAAAAGAAATTTCAAAATCTAAAGATGAGAGTTTATTTAAAAAATCTAAAGAAATTTCTTTTGAGTTAGAAAAAATTTCTGAAAATCAAAAAAAAACAAAAATCAAACTAGATGAAATATTATCAAATATACCAAATATCCCAAATTTAGATGTTCCAAATGGTAAAGATGAAAATGATAATGTTGAAGTTTTAAAATCTGGAAAAATAACTGAATTTGATTTTAAACCTAAGTCTCATTATGAATTGGGTGAAAATTTACGAATGCTTGATTTTGATCTTGCAACAAAAACTACAGGTTCAAGGTTTGTTTTTGTTAAGGATAAATTGGCGTTACTGGAGAGAGCTTTATCAAATTTTATGCTTGATACACATGTTGATCAAAATAAATATCAAGAAATTTCACCACCATTAATTGCCTCTGATAATACAATGTTTGGTACTGGTCAATTACCAAAGTTTGAAAATGATCAATTTGAGATTAAATTTGATGAAGGTTCTGATAGAAAATTTTTAATCCCTACAGCAGAAGTTATTTTGACAAATATAGTTAAAGATCAAATATTAGATCGCAACAACCTTCCACTAAGATTTGTTGCTTCAACTCCATGTTTTAGAAAAGAAGCTGGTAGTTATGGAAAAGATACAAAAGGTATGATTAGACAACATCAATTTTATAAAGTTGAGATGGTTAGTATTGTTGAAAAAGAAAATTGTTTAGAGGAACTTGAGAGAATGACTAATTGTGCAACAGATATTTTGGACAAATTAGAATTACCTTATAGAAAAGTTATTTTGTGCACTGGTGATATGGGTTTTTCTGCAGAAAAAACTTATGACATTGAAGTATGGCTTCCCTCAGAAGATAAATATCGTGAAATTTCATCTTGCTCATCATGTTCTACATTTCAAGCTCAAAGAATGAAAACAAGATATAAAAATGAAAAAAAAGAAACTATTTTTGTGGGTACGTTGAACGGAAGTGGTTTAGCTGTTGGTAGAACATTGATTGCAGTTTTAGAAAACTATCAACAAAAAGATGGATCTATAATTGTACCAAAGGTTCTAAGACCTTATATGAATAATTTAGAATTAATTTCAGCCAAATAAAGTTGTTTTCGACATTAAGATAGTATAATAATTCACATAATTTATAAGGAGATTTATGGAAGGCTCAGGAATAGGACAATTTATACCGTTAATTTTAATTTTTGTTATTTTTTATTTTTTCTTAATAAGACCTCAACAAAAAAAAGTTAAAGAGCATAAAGCAATGGTAGAAAATTTAAAAAGAGGAGATAAAGTGATCACCTCTGGTGGTATCACTGGTACAGTTGAGAGATTAATTGATAACGATAAAGTTGAAGTAGAAATAGCTGATAATGTTAAAGTTGAAATTGTAAAAGCTACTGGTATCCAGGGTCTGCTAAATGTTTCTCAAGAAGTAAAAAAATAATTAATTTTTAGATTTAGTGCTTTATTTTTCAAAGTTACGTATTTTATTCATAAGTCTATTTTCACTTTTATTTATTTTAATTGCTTCATCAAATTTATTTAAAGTAGATGATGGGTTTTTTGATAAAAAAATTAATCTAGGACTTGATTTACAAGGTGGATCTTATCTATTATTAGAAATTGATAATGATCCAGTTATAGAGCAAAAATTACAAAATTTAACAACTACTATTAGAAATTATTTCAAAGATAAAGATATCAAGATTAATAATATTAAAATTGATAAACAAAATATTTTCTTTAATGTTTTGGATCAAAATAAAAAAATCATTATTGATACATTTGAGGATGAAAATAGTGATATTAATCCTTATTACCCAACATTTAAATCACATCAATTAATACTCGAAGATACAGGTCATAATTTTAAAGTAAGTTTCTCTAAACAAGGGTTAATAGCTCTTAAAACATCATCCCAAGATCAAGCAATAGAAATTGTAAGACGAAGAATTGATGAAGTTGGTACTAATGAACCCAATATATTGAAAAGAGGCAACAACAGAATTTTAGTTGAACTACCAGGATTAGATGACCCTATGAGAGTTAAATCACTTTTGGGTAAAACTGCTAATTTAACATTCAGATTTGTTACTAATGATAATAATGACAGTTTTGGAGTAGATAAATTAAAATTTGAAGATGGATTAGATGAAGCTACAGTTAGTAAAAGAATTATAATAAGTGGTGATAATCTTTTAGATGCTCAACCAAAGATGGATACCCAAACTAATCAAACAATAGTTTCTTTTTCTTTAGATAGAGTGGGTGCTAAAAGGTTTGGTAAGGCCACATCAACTGGCATAGGTAAACAGTTAGCTATTGTTTTGGATGGTAAAATTATAAGTGCACCAGTTATTAGAGACACTATTGCTAGTGGCTCTGGACAAATTAGTGGTGGTTTTACATTTCAGTCAGCAACAGATTTAGCTTTATTGTTAAGATCTGGAGCATTGCCAGCCCCACTAAATATTATTGAAGAAAGAACTGTTGGTCCTGATTTAGGACAAGATTCTATAAATGCTGGAATGATAGCATTAGCCATAGGTTTTCTTTTGGTTATAATTTTTATGTTCGTAAAATATCGAATATTTGGGTTAATAACTAATGTTACATTAATTATAAATTTATTTATTCTTTTAGGAATATTAACTCTTTTTGAGGCTACATTAACGTTACCTGGAATAGCTGGTATTATTTTAACAGTTGGTATGGCTGTTGATGCCAATGTTTTAATTTTTGAGAGAATTAAAGAAGAATTAAAAGACGAAAAGAATAATATTATAGCCTTTGATAGTGGATACACAAAATCAAGAACAGCAATTATTGATGCTAATATTACAACTTTGTTAGCAGCTATTATACTTTTCTTTATGGGATCTGGTCCAGTGAAAGGTTTTTCAGTAACTCTTGGGGTTGGAATTTTTACAACATTATTTTCTGTTTATTTTATAGCAAGATTATTTACTAGCATCTACGTATCTAAAAATAGAAATAAGGAGAAATTAATTTAATGATCGCTTTTAATAAATATTATAATCATTTTAATGTTGTTTCTACATTTTTAATAGTTGCTTCATTAGTATTGTTAGTTTTTAAAGGTTTAAATTTCGGTATCGATTTTAAAGGTGGAACTTTAATTGAACTTAGATCTAGTGATACAAAAATAAGTGTAAGTTCTTTACGAGATAAATTTAGTCAAATGAATCTAGGAGATGTTTCTGTTAAAAAATTTGGTAATGATACTGATTATCTAATTAAATTTGAAAATAAAGACAATAAAAAGAATATTATTGAGGAAATTAAATCAAACTTAGATAAATCATTTGGAAATAACTTTAATTTTAGAAGAGTTGAAAATGTTGGTCCTAAAGTTAGTGCAGAATTACTAAAATCTGGAGTTATTGCTATATCTTTGTCTCTTGCGATAATGCTTTTTTATATTTGGATTAGATTTGAATGGCAATTTAGCCTAGGAGCTATTTTAGCTTTATTTCATGATGTTATAGTAACACTAGGTGTTTTTTCCTTATTTAGTCTGGAAATTAATCTTTCAATTATTGCTGCTGTCTTAACTATAGTTGGTTACTCTATGAATGACACTGTTGTCATATTTGACCGTGTCAGAGAAAATCTTAGAAAATATGCAGATATAAAAATTTATGAACTTACAAATATTTCAATAAATGAAACTCTATCGAGAACGATAATAACATCAGCCACAACATTACTTGCTTTATTAGCTATATATTTGTTTGGTGGTGAAATTTTAAAAGGTTTTTCTCTGGCAATGATATTGGGTGTTATTTTTGGAACCTATTCTTCAATTTATATTGCAAATGCTGTATTGGTCAGATTAAAAGTTTCACAAAAAACAGTCTTAAGAGAAGACAAAGAATAATAATTTAAAATTCTAGTAAAGATTTTGTGCTGCTACCATCGTAAGTAACATTGGTAGAGAAAGTAATGTATTAGTTCTTGAAAATAACATCGCAGTTTTAGCAGATTTAGCTTTTAAATCAGGGTCGCATTCAATAATTCCTAAGGCTCTTTTTTGATTAGGCCAAATAACAAACCAAACATTAAATGCCATAATAACTCCAAGCCACATTCCAATTCCTATAGCTGTATGTTTTGGAATTCCAGAGCCAATACTTAATGTCATAGCATCGTGCAAATAACCATTTAAGTGAGCAACAATGAAACCAGATAAAATTGTAAGTGCTGCGGCCCATCTAAAATAAAATAACGCAGCAGGTGCAATTACTTTTCCAATAGCAGGTTTTTGTTCATCAGGAATTTTACCCATATTTGGAATTTGTACAAAATTGAAATACCACAACAAACCAATCCACATGATAGCAACTACGACATGAGTAAGTCTTGCTAACCAGCTCCAAAATAAAGTGTCAAAAGCAAAACCACCATTTAAATAAAATAATCCTAAGAATAATAATATTGCTAACGCTAGTGATGCGTGAATTGTTTTGGGTAGAGATGATAATAAATTGCTCATGATTCTTAAAGTTTATACACTAAATTGATGATAATTTTAACATTATTTAATTTATTAATTTAATAAATTTTTTAAAAATTGACCAGTATAACTGCCTGATACTTTACAAACTTCTTCAGGTTTCCCTTCGGCTATGATATTTCCACCCTTAACACCACCTTCGGGACCCATATCAACTATATAATCAGCTGTTTTAATCACATCTAAATTATGTTCAATTACAACAACTGTATTACCAAGTTTAACAAATGTATGAAGTATTTCTAATAACTTCTTAATATCATGCTGATGAAGGCCAGTCGTTGGTTCATCTAATATATACATTGTTCTACCTGTTGATCTCTTTGACAGTTCTTTAGCTAATTTAATTCTTTGAGCTTCACCACCCGAAAGTGTTGTGGCTTGTTGTCCTATTTTAATATAACCTAAACCTACTTTTTTAAGAGTAAGAAGTTTAGTTTTAATATTTGAAATATTTTCAAAATACTCACATCCTTCATCTACCGACATATCCAAAACATCAGCTATACTTTTATCTTTAAATTTAATTTCAAGTGTTTCCCTGTTATATCTAGTACCTTTGCATTCATCACATTGAATATAAACATCAGGTAAAAAATGCATTTCATATGTAATAACACCATCACCTTCACAAACTTCACATCTTCCACCTTTGACATTAAACGAGAACCTGCCAGGTTTATAACCTCTTGTTTTTGATTCTGGCAAACTTGTAAACCAGTCTCTAATTGGTCCAAATGCTCCTGTATATGTTGCCGGATTTGATCTTGGAGTTCTGCCAATAGGTGATTGATCAATATCAATAATTTTATCAATCAACTCAACACCTTTATAGCTTTTAAACACTTTGGGCACTTTTCTTGCTTTACTGTTAAGTGTTAAGTTTAGTGCATGATACAATGTTTGTAATATTAGAGTTGATTTACCACTTCCAGAAACACCTGTAACACAAGTGAAGCTACCAGTCGGAATTTTAAGATTTACATTATTAAGATTATTTCCACTTGCACCACTAATTTCAACAAATCTACCATTTTTTGCTAACCTTCGCGTTTTAGGAATTTCTATAGATTTTTTATTAGATAAATATTGACCTGTAATACTATTTTTATCTTTTTTAATTTCATCATATGTACCTTGTGAAGTTATTTGACCACCATTTGTACCAGCTTCTGGTCCCATATCTATAATGTGATCTGCATTCTCCATAGTCTCTGTATCATGCTCAACAACAATAACTGTATTTCCTAAATCACGTAATCTTTTTAGTGCATTAATTAGTTTAACATTATCTTTTTGATGTAATCCTATTGAAGGCTCATCTAAAACATATAAAACACCTGTTAAACCAGAACCAATTTGAGAAGCCAATCTAATTCTTTGTGCCTCACCACCCGATAAAGTTCCTGACTCTCTAGATAATGTTAGATAGTCCAATCCAACATTAAGTAAAAAATTAAGTCTTTCATTAATTTCTTTTAAAACATGTTCTGCAATTTTGAATTGTCTATTGTCTAGATTTTTTTCTAAATTTTTAAACCATTTTGCCGAATCTAAGATCGATTTTTTGGTAACTTCACTAATATTATGGTTATCAATTTTAACACATAAAGCCTCTTCTTTTAATCTATCACCATTACATCCTTCACAAGCAGAATCTGACTGATATTCAGCAATAGCCTCTCTTTTCCATTCGCTATCAGACTCTAAAAATCTTCTTTCAAGATTATTAATTACACCTTCAAAAGTTTTTTTGTGTGAATATTTTTCATAACCATCATCATAATTAAATTTAATTTCATCCTCATCCGAACCATAAAGTATTACATCTTTAATTTTTTTTGGAAGTTTTTTCCATTTGTCATCTAAAGAAAAACCATAATGTTTTGCAATTGAAGCTAATGTTTGAGCATAATATAATGTAGTTGATTTTGCCCAAGGTTCTATAGCTCCATCTGCTATACTTTTTCTTTCATCTGGTATCACTAAATTAGGATCTACATTTAACTTTATTCCTATTCCCTCACATTCTTCACAGGCTCCGTAAGGACTATTAAATGAAAAAAGCCTTGGTTCAATTTCTTCAATGGTAAAACCACTTTCGGGACAAGCAAATTTAGTTGAGTAAATTAATTTTTCAATTTTTCTAAATTTTTGAGGCAAAGTTTCATCTTCATATTCAACAAAAACTAAACCATTTGATAAATTAACAGCTGTTTCAATACTTTCAGCTAATCTATTACCCAATTTTGAATTGAGAACAATCCTATCAACAAGAACTGAAATGTCGTGTTTAAGTTTTTTATCTAAATTAGGTGATTTTTCAATATCATATAAAACATTATCTATTTTAATTTTTCTAAATCCTCTTCTTTTGTAACTAAGAATATCTTTTCTATATTCACCCTTACGACCTCTAACCACTGGAGCATAAATATATATGGTAGATTTTTTTGGTAATTTTTTAACCAAATCAACAATTTGCGTAATTGTTTGAGAGGTAATGGGTTTACCTGTAAATGGTGAGTAGGGTATACCCGCCCTTGCAAAAAGTACTCGCATATAATCATAAATTTCAGTCACAGTTGCAACAGTTGATCGAGGATTTTTTGATGTATTTTTTTGTTCAATTGCAATAGCTGGGCTCAATCCTTCAATTAAATCAACATTAGGCTTCTTCATTTTGTCTAAGAATTGTCTTGCATAGGCAGACAAACTTTCAACGTATCTTCTTTGTCCCTCTGCATAGATGGTATCAAATGCCAATGATGATTTTCCTGAACCTGAAAGTCCTGTTATGACAACAAATTGATCTTTGGGAATTTCAACAGAAATATTCTTCAGATTATGTTCTTTCGCACCCTTAATAACTATCTTTTTGATCATAATTTTTGTTGCTTTGAATTAATAAAATTAATATTCAGAATAAATTGTGATATAAAACTAATTAATTAATTAAACAAATATTAAAATATTATGGCTGGAAGTTTAAATAAAGTATTATTAATTGGTCGTTTGGGCGCAGACCCTGAGATCAAACAAATGGTTAATGGTAAGAGTGTAGCGAGACTTAGTTTGGCTACGAGCCAATCTTGGAAAGATAAAAGCACTGGTGAAAAAAAAGAAAAAACTGAATGGCACCGTGTAGTTGTATTTAATGAAGGTCTTGTTAACGTAATTCAACAATACCTGAAAAAGGGCGCTCAAATATACGTTGAAGGCCAGTTGACTACTAGGAAATGGAAAGACGAACAATCTGGACAAGACAAGTATTCAACTGAAATAGTTCTTCAAGGATATAACTCAACACTAACTATGCTTGGTGGTGGAAATACTGGCGGTGGAATTCAAAATGACACAACACAACAAAATACTAATACTGAGGATTCTTCACAAGTGTCAAATGATATGGATGACGAAATTCCATTTTAATATCTATGCAAAAAACAGAGGCTCCCAAAGACAATAATATTAAACTAATCTCTATGCATGATGAGATGAGTTCATCTTATCTTTCATATGCAATGAGTGTTATTGTTAGTAGAGCACTTCCAGATATAAGAGATGGTTTAAAACCAGTTCACAGAAGAATTTTATACGCTATGTATAAAGGTGGTTATGATTGGTCAAAACAATTCAGAAAATCAGCAAGAATTGTTGGGGATGTAATTGGTAAATATCACCCCCATGGTGATCAGTCTGTCTATGATGCTTTGGTAAGAATGGTTCAAGATTTTTCTATGAGCTTGCCTTTAGTTCAAGGTCAAGGAAACTTTGGTTCAATTGACGGTGATCCTGCGGCTGCTATGAGATACACAGAAACCAGATTAGCAAAAGTTGCTCAATTTCTTATTGATGACATTGAAAAAAATACAGTTTCTTACAAAAGTAATTATGATGAGACTGAAAAAGAGCCAACTGTTTTACCGGCACAATATCCAAACCTTTTAGTTAATGGTGCAGGTGGTATTGCTGTTGGTATGGCAACAAGCATTCCTCCACATAATCTAGGTGAAATTATAGATGGAGCATTAGCTTTGATTGAAAATAAGGATATTAAGATTAAAGAATTAATGAAACATATACCTGGCCCTGATTTTCCAACTGGAGGTGTCATTATTGGCAAAGATATTATTAAACAGGGATATAATAATGGAAGAGGTTCATTCAAAATTAGAGGCGAAGTTTCATCAGAAACATTAAAAAATGGTAGAGAAAGATTAGTAATTACTTCTATTCCATATCAAGTAAATAAATCTGTTTTAAATGAAAGAATTGCTCAACTCGTAAGAGAGAAAAAAATTGAAGGAATTAAGGATATCAGAGATGAGTCTAATAGAGAAGGAATAAGAGTAGCTATAGATTTAAGAAATGGTGTTGAACCTGAAACAATTAAAAGACAACTTTATAAGAATACTCAAATCGAAAGCTCTTTTGGTTTTAATACATTGGCAATTGTCGAGGGCAAACCTAAGACATGTAATTTAAAAGATTTTTTATCAAATTTTTTATCTTTTAGAGAAGATGTTGTAATTAAAAAAACTAAATTTGATCTTCAAAAAGCAGAAGAAAGAGCACATATTTTAATTGGTTTATCTGTATCTGTAGAAAATTTAGATAAAATTATAAAAATAATTAGATCATCAAAAACACCTGATGATGCAAAACAAGCTATATTAAAAACTAAGTGGAAAATTAATAAATCTCAAAAATTAATTTCCTTAGTTGAGGGTAAAAAAAGTAAAAATGTATATTCACTTTCAGAACCGCAAGTACTTGCTATTTTAGAGCTGAGACTACAAAAATTAACTGCTCTTGGAATTAATGAAATAGAAGTTGAAATTAAAAAACTTGCAGAATTAATAGCAAAATATAAGAAAATTATATCTTCAAAAAAAGAACTATTAAAAGTTATTAGTGGAGAGCTTAAAAATATTAAAGAAAAATTTTCTGTACCGAGAAGAACTAAAATTATTGATGCAGTTTTAAACTATGACATTGAAGAAACAATACAAAAGCAATCAGTAATAATTACAGTTACACTTCAAGGTTATATTAAAAGAGGCTCTTTAGATGGTGTAAAACAACAAAAAAGAGGTGGTAAAGGTAAATCTGGTATTACAACTAGAGATCAAGATTCAGTAGTACAGACGTTGTCTGTAAATACGCATACCTCAGTTTTATTTTTTTCAACAGAGGGGCTTGTCTACAAGGTTAAAGCTTGGAAAATTCCGGAAGGATCTTCATCCTCAAAGGGGAAATCTTTATTTAATATTCTTCCTTTAAAAAATCATCAATCAATAAGTTCAATTATGCCGATGCCTGAAGATGAAACAGAAACTAAAAATTATCAAATAATTTTTGCTACAGCCCAAGGTAAAGTTAGAAAAAATAGTCTAGAAGATTTTCAATCAATTAATGCTGCAGGCAAAATTGCAATGAAATTAGATAATAATGACAGCATTGTTGGTGTAAAAATTTGTCAAGATGATCAAGATATAATTCTAAGTACTAAATTTGGTAAATGTATAAGATTTGAGGCAAAAAAATTAAGAGTTTTCAAAGGCAGATCATCAAAAGGAATTAAAGGTATTGAGTTAGCTCCAAATGATCAAATTGTATCTTTGTCAGTAATTGACAGTGATAAAACAAAAAAAAATGGAAAAAAATCCAAGGATGAAAAATCAGAAATTAAAGCAAAAGAAAAATTTGTTTTATCTATAAGTGAAAATGGATATGGTAAAAAAACATCTCATTTAGATTATAGAGTTACCAATAGAGGTGGAAAAGGTATTATAGGAATAGTTAACTCACCTAGAAATGGGAACATAACATCCTCATTTCCAATTAATGAAGGAGATGAAATTCTAATATCAACAAATAAAGGAAGAGTTATAAGAGTGGCGGTAAGAGAAATTAGAACTGCTGGAAGAAACACTCAAGGTGTTAGAATTATTAAGCTTTCCGGTGAAGAAAAAGTTGTATCTGCAATAAAAATTGATGATAATTTGATCTAATGAATAAAGTTGCTATTTATCCTGGTACCTTTGATCCTATTACTTATGGTCATGTAGATGTAATTAAAAAAGCACTTAAATTATTTGATAAAGTTGTTGTTAGCGTGTCTGATGTTAGCAATAAAAATTATTTATTTAATTCCAAAGAGAGAATTGAAATTATAAATAAGGCACTATTTAAAGATCTTAAACTAGATAAAAAAAAAATATTAGTTGTCTCATTTAACTCACTTACAACAGAT
>Ga0209660_1000688_pt1 | contig 19317 bp, 13 predicted proteins | sample SaaInlV_100m_DNA_2_FD_184659 | JGI IMG/M metagenome (GOLD analysis project Ga0209660, IMG submission 184659) | Marine microbial communities from expanding oxygen minimum zones in the Saanich Inlet - SI072_LV_100m_DNA (SPAdes) (version 2) | ecosystem: Environmental > Aquatic > Marine > Intertidal... | reverse complement strand
CAGATTGCGGATATAATTGATTTCCATAACCTAATCAAGATTTTCAAGACTGAATGGTTTTCAAGACTGAATGGTTGATTCACTCAATTTATATTCAGGTAATAAATGTATATTAACGTATTTATTCTTCACCACCAAGTGGCTAAAACTCTAGATCGGACTTGCACCATGCTGTTAAACCCAACAAATTCCTAGCCCAATGAAGCTAATAATTCAAAACATCCTCCTTCTGCTCATTGTCACTTCCGGGTTCGCGCGTGAAAAGCCCAACATCCTCTGGATTGTCGGCGAGAATTTTTCGATGGACCTTGCGTGTTATGGTCAAAAGAACGTTCGCACACCAAACCTTGACCGCCTGGCCCGCGAGGGTGTGCGTTACACCAAGGTTTACTCGACCTCACCCGTTTGCGCGCCAAGTCGTTCAGCATTCATAACCGGCTGGTACGCGACCACGACCGACATGCACCATATGCGTTCGCACCGTGATGATGAATTTCGTTTGCCTGCGGGAGTGCGCCCCATTACCCATCTTCTCAAGGATGCCGGATACCATACCGCCAACATTACGCATATCGGCAAGAAGGAGGTGGGAACCGGGAAACTCGACCTTAACTTTGTCAACGAGGGTCCCGTTTATGCCGGCAAGGACTGGAAGGCCCTGAAGAAGAAACAACCCTTCTTCGCCCAAATCAACATGCCCGAGGCTGAGTACGATATCTATGACCGCAAGTCCGTGGAAAAACCTCGCGTCAAATGGGTGGGGGAGGAATGGCACCCCAAGGTAGCCACCCCAGAAAATGTAACTCCTCCGCCCTACTATCCGGATCACAGGATAACTCGTGAGGAATGGGCCCGCTACCTGAATTCTGTAACCGGGACTGATGTTAGGATTGGCTGGATCCTCGACCAATTGAAGAAGGACGGGCTTAGCGACAACACCATTGTCATTTTCTTCGCTGACAACGGGCGACTGGATGCCCGTGGCATTCATTGGTGCTGGGACAGCGGGTTGCACGTCCCCATGATCATTCGTTACCCAAAGGGGGTGCCCGCACCCAGACAGGTCACCCCGGGACGCGTGGATGAAGAGGTTCATAGTCTTCTTGATATTTCCGCCACCACCCTCTGGATGGCCGGCATTAAAAAGCCCTTCGGTATGCAGAGTCGCGTGATCATGGGCCCCGATGCCGATCCCCCGCGCAGATACGCCTTCGCGGCACGGGACCGGATTGACGAGACCGCCGTTCGTCTGCGTTCCGTGCATGATGCACGATATCACTACGTCCGCAATTATACCCCCGGCGCGGGTTTTCAGACTCTAAACCGCTACAAGGAGAAATGTTTCCTCGTGAAGCCGCTCATGCGAAAGCTTCATGCGGCCGGGAAACTGACCGGCCCGCCCGCTGACCTCATGAAGCCTTTTCCCCGGGAAATGCTATACGACACGCAGGCAGACCCGCATGAGGTCCGTAACCTGGTGAGCTCCAGGGACGTCGCTCATCAGTCTGCACTCGGTCGTCTCCGTGCCGCACTCGACACATGGATGATTGCCACCCATGATCGCGGACACATTCCTGAACCACCTGGGGTGGTGGCACCCTTTACCAAGGAAATGCACGACTGGTTCGGCACTCCCGATTGGGTGAAGGAGTAATTTCTAATTCCATCCACCGTTTTCATTCCTTTCCATTTTTTTGTCCAAAGCGTTCACTTTGGGGGTGAATTGGATATGAATCATAAATACATCATGAAAACCTGCTGTTTCTCGATTTACTTCATATTATCCTGCTTGATGGTACCCTTGCTCTTGTCTGCGAAGGCTCCAAGGCCCAACATCGTACTAATCATGTCCGATGACATGGGCTTTTCCGATATCGGATGCTATGGAGGTGAGATCGAGACCCCGAATCTTGATGGTCTGGCTGCCAACGGGCTTCGTTTCTCACAGTTCTACAATGCTGCACGCTGTTGCCCGACCAGGGCGGCCCTGCTCTCGGGACTGTATCAGCATCAGGCTGGAATCGGACTTATGACTGGCGACAAGAAACTTCCGGGGTACCGGGGTGAGTTCGGCCGGAATGTATTGACCATTGCGGAGGCGATGGGTACCGCAGGATACCTAAGCTACATGAGTGGCAAGTGGCATGTGACCCGTCATGTCGGCCCCAATGGCCCGAAGGACAACTGGCCGTTGCAGCGAGGGTTCGACCGGTTCTACGGTACCATCATTGGTGCGGGCAGTTTTTACGATCCCGCAACCCTTTGTCGTGGAAACACCTACATCACACCGGTCAATGACCCGGAGTACAAACCCAAGACATACTATTATACGGATGCAATTAACGACAATGCGGTGACCTTTCTCAAGGAGCACGCAGGAAAGACTGCGGACAAGCCGTTCTTCCTGTATGTTGCCCACACGGCGGCCCATTGGCCGATGCACGCCCTGCCCAAGGATATCGCCAAGTACAAGGGACGTTACGATGACGGTTTTACCCCGATTCGTGAACGACGCCTGAAACGCCTCAAGGAAATCGGCCTCATATCCCAAGACACGAAGATGTCACCTGGTACTGATAACTGGGAAAAGACCCCGCATAAGGAGTGGGAAAGTCGCAATATGGAGGTCTACGCCGCCATGATAGACAACATGGACCAGGGCATCGGGCGCATCATCGAAGAGGTAAAGCGCCAGGGACAGTTTGATAACACTCTGTTCCTTTTTCTGCAGGATAATGGTGGTTGTGCGGAAGGATTTGGCCGCTACACCCCGAGGAATCCATATCGTGAATACAAGCCCATGGGGCCGGATGACCTTCAAAGAAAGATTTGGCCGCCAATGCAGTCACGTGACGGCCGTCCATTAAGGGTTGGTCCAGGGGTAATGGCTGGCCCGGAGGATACCTTTATTGGCTATGGCAGAGGCTGGGCCAATGTCTCTGACACCCCTTTTCGGGAATTCAAGCACTATGCACATGAGGGGGGTATATCCACACCGTTGATTGCCCATTGGCCCAAGGGAATTGACAAAAAACTACGAGGCAAACTGGAGCATCAACCGGGACACGTCATAGACATTATGGCCACTTGTATCGATGTGGCCGGCGTCCAGTATCCGAAAAAGTATGGTGAGCACCAACTTGACCCGGTGGAGGGAGTCAGCCTGGTGCCGGCTTTCGCTGCCAAGCCACTGAAGCGCAAAGATGCCATCTACTTTGAACATCATCTTAATTGCGCCATCCGGGACGGGGAATGGAAACTGGTGAGATATGGACAGACCGGCAGGCCATCCACGCTTCGACCGTGGGAACTTTTCAATATGACTAAAGATCGCTCAGAATTGAACAACCTGGCAGCAGGCAACCCTCAAAAGGTCAAGCAACTCAGTGATAAGTGGGAGGCATGGGCTGTCCGGGCCAAGGTCAAGCCCTGGCCATGGAAATTTGAGGAATAGGCCAGGCCAGCTTCCTTGTTTCCTGAGCAAATAGCACCATCATGAAATCATTACCTGTCACACCCCTTGTTTTCTCGTTGCTTATGGGCGTTTCAGTTACCCACGGGGTGGACCTTACATTCTTCGGTTGGTCGGACCAGCACGTGAAAACCGATGGAAGCACCCAGCACCTTCATCCGTTTATCGATGCGATGAATGCAATGCCCGGCACCCCATACCCTGAATCAATTGGCGGGGAGGTTGGTAACCCGGCCTTCATCATCGGGGCCGGTGATGTCACGGAATGGCCCACAAATGCAGCCATGCGCGGATACGATGTGGTGCTTGCAAAGCGATTAAAGTTCAAGGCCATGGATGTGCTGGGGAACCATGATGACGGCGGCCTGGCCTTTTCACCCACAATGTTGAACTGGTGTAAGCGCCGGCATGGTAGCCTGAGCTATGTTTTCCAGGAGGGTGGGGTTCGCTTTATTGCGCTATGGTCCAAGTTTGACCCCAAGGGGAAGCCATTTCAAGCGATCACAGCAGAGTCTCTTGGGTACCTGAAGACCGAACTCACCAAGGCACCTGGAGGACAACCCATCGTCCTCTTCACTCACCTTTGTTATGATGCCATGACAAATCGGGATGAACTGATAAAGGTCATTGGTGATGCCAATGTGGTCCTTATCCTTGGTGGCCATTACCACAAGGCCACTTTTCATAGTTACAAGGGACGCAACTGGGTCCAGTTGCCTTCACCGAAGTCGGACTTTAACCATTTCACGGTTCTTCGCATTACCGATGATCGACTACTTGCCCTGCCCTATGATTTCGTTAAGAAGGAATGGGTTTCCAATCCACGACAGGCGCTTGACCTTCGGATAGGAGAAGCAGTAAATAAATAGTTCACCCGTAATGGCATGGGGTCTTCAAGGGAATATACTTGTTGAATAGAGAGAGTCTGGTTATTTCTTCATGTGGCGAACTTTTAATAAAGAATGACTAAGCCAATCTATTGTTGGCTAAAATTTAATGGTATATTGATGCTGAATTTAAAATTTCCTGTCCAAAATCTTCTTCCTTGGGAGTGAGATAGTGTGGAATTCATTTATCAGAGTCCCAATACCCGACATCGTTCACCATGAAAATACAAATACCACTCCTCTGTGTTCTGCTTGCGAACATCCTGTTCACTGAGGCTCTTGCCAACCCAATACGGGTCCTTTTCCTCGGCCATGAAAGCAAGCATCACAATTCCAACGACTATTACCCCATGCTGGCCAAGGCCCTTGGTCGTGATGCCATTTACTTCGACTATGTGACCAGTGTGGAGGAGGCCCTTGACGATTCGGGGTACCTCGGCCGTTTCGACGCCCTCCTTCTCTATGCAAATCATCCCCGGTTGACGGCCGGGCAGTGGAAGAACCTGCAGGAATACGTGCAGGGCGGCGGCGGGTTTGTGCCCGTGCACTGCGCAAGCTGGTGCTTCTCCAATGTTCCCGGGTTTGACCAGTTGGTTGGCGGGCGCTTCAAGAGCCACCAGACCGGCACCTTTACGACCCCGATCGTCAAGGCCGACCATCCCGCAATGGAAGGCGTCAAGGAGTTTGAGGCCTGGGACGAGACCTACTTTCATCACAACCACAATGAAAAGAATCGCACCGTGCTCATGGTGCGGGAGCCCATGAAGGGGGACCCCCACACCAAGCCGGAGCCCTGGACCTGGGTGCGCACTGAGGGCAGGGGGCGTGTTTTCTACACGGCCTCCGGGCATGACCAGCGGGTCTGGGACAATCCCGGGTTCCACCAGCTCATGAAAAGCGGAATCCTCTGGGCGGTCGGAGACAAGGCTAAGGCCCGTTACAAGAAGTTCATTACAGGTCGGACACCGCTCAAGTATGAGAAGCGCGACAACATCCCCAACTACGAACGCCGTCTGGAACCCTTGCCATATCAGCTTCCTCTCTCAGCCTCGGACAGTATGAAATACACACAGGTGCCTGTTGGATTCAAGTTGGAGCTCTTTGCCTCCGAACCGGACATCATCAATCCCATCTATTTTCAATGGGATGAACGTGGGCGGCTCTGGGTGGTGGAGTCAGTCGACTATCCCAATGAAATCAAGGCTGGGCGGAAGGGCAATGACCGTGTAAAGATTTGCGAGGACACCAATGGGGACGGGCGGGCCGACAAGTTTACCGTCTTTGCGGACGGCCTCAATATCCCGACCTCCATGACTTTTGCGCGTGGCGGTGTCATCCTGGCTCACGCCCCGGAGTTTCTTTTTCTGAAGGACACCAACGGGGATGACAGGGCCGACGTCCGGGAGGTGTTGTTCACCGGATTTGGGGTTGGCGACACCCATGCCGGTCCCAGTAACCTACGCTATGGCTTTGACAACTGGATTTATGGCACGGTCGGCTATTCCCGCTTCAACGGTGAGGTCAATGGTACACGTCACAATTTCGGATCCGGTATCTTTCGCTTCAAGTCGGATGGTTCAGAAATCGAGTTCCTGCACCAGTTCAACAACAACACGTGGGGCGTAGGTTTCAATGAGGTGGGCGACGTGTTCGGTTCCACCGCCAACAATAATCCAAGCTTCTTTGGCGGCATTCCCAACACCGTCTATGGTGGACAGCGGCGCATGAGCGCCAAGATGATTGCAAGTTCCCCCAGGTTTCACCCGATCACACCCAACATCCGCCAGGTCGATGCTTTCAATGCCTATACTGCCGGGTGTGGTCATTCCTTTGCAACATCATCCGGTTTTCCGGAGCCCTGGAGGGGCAACCGGGCCTTTGTCTGTGGCCCGACCGGTAATCTCCTTGGCATGTATGACGTAGGGGCCAAGGGGTCTGGCTACGAGTCCGTCAATGCCTACAGTTTCGTCGCCAGTGCAGATGAATGGTTCTCGCCGATCGTGGCCGAGGTCGGTCCGGATGGAAACATGTGGATTGCTGACTGGTACAACTTCATCATTCAGCATAACCCGACCCCCAGTGCGGGTCGCGGAGGATATAATGCTCAGCGAGGTACCGGCAATGCCCACGTAAATCCAAACCGCGACCGAAAGCACGGCCGCATCTACCGCGTGGCCTATGAAAGAAATAAAAGTAAGGGGATGAGCCTGGTAAAGGCCGAGAGCGCTGCCCTCGTGTCCGCACTCGACTCCGACAACCAGTTCTGGCGGTTGACGGCCCAGCGCCTGCTGGTCGATGGCCAAAGGAAGGATGCCGCACCTGCCCTGCGCAAGCGCACCAAGGGTGGGGGAGTCGGTGCAATTCACGCCCTCTGGGCTCTGGAGGGGCTTGGTGAACTCGATGCCGACACGCACCGTGCCTGCCTGATTAGCGCGAATCCTTCCCTGCGCCGCAATGCGGTGCGTGCACTTGGCGCCGATGACGCATCGACGCAATTACTCTACGACAGTGCAACACTTGCCGACAAGGACCTGCAGGTTCGACTCGTTGCCTTTACCAAGTTGGCCGCCCTGCCGGAAAGCGATTCCCACAAGAAAACGGCCTCCTTGTTAATGAAGCAGCCTGACAATGCAAAGGATGAATGGCTTCGTTTGGCTCTTCAAGCCATTGGTGTCGAGGAGATGAACGTCGTTGGCTACAAGCGCGGCCCAAATCTCCTGCCCAATCCGTCCTTTGAAGAGGTTGGCAAAAACAAACTGCCTGTTGGGTGGAAGGAACGTACCTACAGTCGGCGGAATCCTGATCTCAAGCACACACTTGAGACACGCAAGGAATATGTACGCAGTGGGAATACTTCATTGCTTATAAGCTCCAATACACGACACGATTCCAGCCTATATGCATCGGTTAAGCTAAAGGGGGGGCGAAAGTATTTGCTGAGCGCATGGATTCGCACTGAAAAACTATCCGGCACCGGTAATGGAGCCCTTATGGGGGTACACGAGTTGCAGCACGCAGCGAAAACCAAGGGTCTCAAGAATACAGCCAAGTGGCAGAAGGTGGAAACAGAGTTCCTTAATCAACAGGATCGTGCTGTTACGGTTAATTGTCTCTTCGGTGGTTGGGGCCAATCCAGTGGCAGTGCCTGGTGGGATGATGTTTCACTCACTGAGATTGTGCCGATTTACAAGGAAAAGATCAAGGAGTCTGCCGAAGGAAAATCGGTTGCCGGCGAGAAAATCGTCAAGACCCACGTCTTGGCCGGATGCATTCGCTGCCACTCCCTTGACGGCAAGGGTGGGAACATTGGCCCGGCACTGGATGGAATTGCCTCCCGCAAGGAGCGTGAATATATCTACCAAAGCCTGGTCAACCCGACCGCACAACTGGCGGAAGGCTTTGACAAACTGGGTGCCAGCCCCATGCCTCCCATGAACATTCTACTCAATGACCAGGAGATTGCCGATGTCATGGCCTACCTGATGACCCTTAAAAAATAATTTTTCATTCCAATTCAATCATGAGCAAGGACACCTACAACATCGCCATTGTTGGCCTCGGTTTCGGGGCTGAATTCATACCCATCCACCAGGCGCACCCGAATGCGAACCTCGTGGCCGTCTGCCGTCGCAACGAGGCGGAAATGAACCAGGTCGCCGACCAGTTCAATATTCCCAAGCGCTACACGGACTACGATGAACTCCTCAAGGACCCCGAGATTGATGCTGTCCATATTAACAGCCCGATCCCGGACCATGCCCCCCAGTCCATCAAGGCTCTTCGCGCAGGCAAGCATGTCATGTGTACCGTTCCCATGGCGACGACGATCGAGGAATGCGAGGAAATCTGCAAGGTTGTTGATGAAACGGGGCTCAAGTACATGATGGCGGAGACTGTGGTCTACAGCCGGGAGTTCCTCTTTATAAAAGAACTTTACGACAAGGGTGAGCTTGGTAAGATTCAACACCTCGCCGCCAGTCACCCCCAGGACATGGATGGTTGGCCCGAGTACTGGGAAAGAATGATTCCCATGCATTACGCGACCCACGTTGTCAGTCCCTGCCTTGGGATGGTCAACGGTCTGGCGGAATATGTCAGTTGTTTTGGTTCCGGCACGGTCAGGGATGATATCGCCGAGAAAAGTGGTAACAAGTTCGCTGTGGAAACCTGCCACATAAAAATAAAGGATAGTGATCTTTCCGCCCATGTCTGGAGGTTTCTTTATGATGTTGCCCGCCAGTACAGGGAAAGCATTGATGTCTATGGATCGAAGAAAAGTTTTGAGTGGACGCTGATTGAGGGGGAACCAAGTGTACTACACGTTGCCAAGCGCCCCGAGGCTGAAATTCCGGAAAAGGTGGATATCCCTGACTATGCACACCTGCTTCCTGAGCCTATCCAGAAATTCACTCAGACTATTGAGGATGCCGACCATCTCTCTTTTGTTCAGGGGGGCGGTCACGGAGGTTCTCATCCCCATATGGTTAACGAGTTTTTCTCTGCCCTTGTCGAGGATCGTGAACCATGGCCCAACGCCAAGACATCAGCAAACTGGACCTGTGTCGGCATATGCGCCCACCAGTCTGCCGAGAAGGGGGGCGCCATCGTCAATCTTCCGGAATTTACTCTCTAGACAGGAATCGACCTAAATGCTGTAAACCTCAATAACTTTTCGGTTTATTCGGCTGTTTGGGAAATTATTTTCCCACTGCTCCAAGTCTTCTCTTTCCATATGTTTCCACTGGGGAAGTACTCGGTTTCTTTTCCCTCCTTCTTTCCATTCTTGTAGGGGATAACTCGCTTCTTCGAACCGTCTTTATAGTACGAAATTGAGGTGCCATGCTCTTTTCCATAGAGATATTGAATCTCCTCATCTTTTGTCGCATCCTCGTTGTAGTGGATTTCTAATCCCTGCTTAAGGCCATCTTCGTAGAAAACTTCTTTCTCCTTGTTTCCATTGAGATGGTAAAAGGTCTGTTTGCCATGCTGGAGGTCTTTTACCCAGGGGCGCTCCGATTTAATCTGTCCATTTTTGTAGTATTCTCTATTCATACCTTGCCTTATACCATGCACATAAGGGACTTCATACATTTTCCCACCTTCCCTGAAGTAACTTGACGCCATACCATGGCGCTTGCCGCCGCTGTAGGTTGTGACAATCCTTTTATTTCCGTTCTCATAGTATTGAACTCGATCCCCGTCCAATTTGTCCTCCTTGAAGGACATTTCATAGTTCTTGGATCCGTCCTCATTGTATCGAGTCGTGATCCCATACCTCTTTCCGTCCACATATTGGGTTTCTTTTTCAATTACTCCGTCTTCGTAGGATTTAATCGAGGAACCCGTGAACGGTTTTTTCGTACCCTTGCGGTAGAATAATAATCCAAGCCTTGCAATGTCCTCTTCCGCAACTGGTAGGGTCTGTTTTTTTTCTGAGGTATTTTGAGCATTTTTATCCTCAGTGACTTGTTCCCCTTTTTGTGAGAATTCCGTTTCTTTTAAGTTTCGGGGTTGAGCATCTTCTGCTTTTCCTGCAGTTAAAGACCCCTGCTTCGCTTTTGAGGACTGTGATAAATCATGACTCTCAGGTGTGTTATCATCCGTAGCAGTCCTTTCACCGCATCCAAATAGCAGGAAATACGAAAAGCCCAGCATTAGAGTGCTCAAGTAATTCATCTTATCGGATGTTACTAACCCTCACTAGCTTATATGCTTAGTGTCAAGGCAGGCTCCTTAGGGTGTGCTCCTAATCGAGGACCTTAATACGAATATTACGATAGGAAACATGGGCACCATGGTCCTGAAGCCCGATATGCCCCTTCTTTAACCCTGCAAATCCCTCATACTTTCGAAATTTGCTCTTGGTCACACGTGCATTCCAATCATCACTGCCAAAAGTGAATTCATAGACCTTATTCCCATTAAATATAAAAACAGCGTGGTCGTCCTTCAAGTGGACATTGACACTGTTCCACCCATCAGCGTGGATAATTTTCTCAGGTCCCTGGATGTCGTACAACTGATATAGTCCACCGGCAGATGTGCTCCGGAGATTCCTCGGGTTGTTTTCGCGATTTACCTGCATCTCGGGGGCCTTGTTCCAGATGGCACCCTTGTGGCTTGGATCAACGCGAAAAAGTATGCCACTATTCCCCTTGCTCATCCATTCCATTTTTAGTTCGTAATTCTCAAATGCCTCCTTGGTGTAAATGTCACCTGCACCCTTGCCGGTTATAGTAAGCGCACCGTCCTTTACCTTCCATTTGGAGGTTTTGTCCAGCGGTTTGTGCGACCCCCAACGAATCCATCCATCTGTACTTTTACCATCAAAAAGAAGTTTCCATCCCTCCTTGGCCTCGGCATCGGTGAGGGAATTGAGTTCAGCCGACTGAAGTTGATAAATGAGAAACAGGTTGATGGAGATGATAACCAGTAAATGTTTCATGGGAGCAATATTAATTGATTGTTTATTGGATGCTTGAAGTTGAATAGCCATGGACGGATGGATTTAGCCTCCCTGAATGGCAGGTGACGTCAAAATGACTCCAGTTGCGATTCCTTTTCAAATACTAGAGCAATCCTGAACCCCGAATCATCTCCCTGATATCCACTGCGCGGCTTAAATCTGGCATCGATGCGACAGTGTAATGCCGGCGATCTCCATGAACCTCCGCGAAGTATATGGTTGAGACCGCCTGAGTTGTTAAACCAATTCTTTTGTTTTCCCCCAGGATAAGGTCCGAAAACATCACGAACCCACTCCTTTACGTTTCCCTGCATGTCATAGATGCCCAGGCTGTTCGCTTTAAGGAGGCCAACTCTTCTTGTGATGCCTCCGCTGTTTGCGGAATACCAGGTCGTGCGCTTCAATTCTTGTTTTGTGAAATCCTGACAGGCATTTTGCCACTGTGCCTCGGTCGGTAGATTATATTTCCATTGATCCGGCAGTCTGCCCGAAGCTTGCTCCAGGCGAGTTAGCTCAAGGCAGAAATCTGATGCCTGAGTCCATGAGATCTTTTCGACGGGATGGTCATCCATATCCTTGAAGCGACTCGGGTTAACTCCACGAATTGTCCTGAATTGCTTCTGTGTGATTTCGGATTGCCCGATCCAGTAACCCCTGGTGAGGGATACCCGTGTCTGGGGGGATTCCTCAGGGTTTTCCTTCATTGGGGTGTCACTTCCCAGTTTGACGACGCCTTCAGGAACCCAACGCATGGGGATACCGGCAGAATGAACAACAAATGGGATGGCTTCTACTGGAACATATGTCTTTATCCAGTTGGCCACATATTCTTTATCCTCTGCCCGGAGCGTTTCGTCATCAAGATATGTTATGGATCCATCTGTGTCCCTCAGAACAAGTTGACCATCCTTGACCTGATTTAAATTGGCACGAAAAGTGACTCCATCCATATCAGTCCATGTCCGGAATCCGGGATCAGGATCATTCGGAGGAAGAGGAAGTTCGAAGAGTTCGCCTTCCAGAACGGATATGGGTGCGGGTTCTTTCATGTACTGGGTTTCTGCTGCCAGTATCTCCTCATTCATTAACTTTCGAGACTCCTCAAACGCCTTCAGGAGTTCCTGCTGTCCAAGGAATATGGAATCTGCATTACCGGGATTCGGTTCAATCGGTGGGTTGGTCGGTAAAGATGGTGGCGAAGTATTCGGTGGTGGGTCCGGTGTCGTTGTGGGCGGTGGAATTTGATGTACTGGTGGTCTCTGGTCAGGCGCAGGTTCTCGGGCAATATCTCCTGCCTTGTTTGTTCTCGTTAGGATCACGATTATCAAAACCAGAATCACCGCACCAAGAGATGCCGCTACCCCAATTAAGTAGGGTGTCCCATTAGAGTTTCTTGATGGTTCTACAGGATTCTTGTTTTTTAATGGAGGAGTTTTGGCAGTGGTTGCTTCGGCCTTGGTCTTTGGGAGCGCATGCTTCATCTCCTCGGCACTCTGGAAGCGCTCATCTGCATTTTTTGCCAAAGCCTTTTCCAGCCATGTATCCCATTCGGGATTTATTCCCTTTTGGATTTCCGTGGGTTTCTTGAATCCTGGTGTTTCCTCGCCTGTCAGGATTTGGAAGCAGATTAGACCCACTGCAAACAGATCACTGCGGGCATCCACCTCCTCGCCTTTTTTCTGTTCGGGAGCCATGTACTCGTAGGTGCCTACAATCGCCCGGTCAGCCGTTCTTGGTCCACTTCGGGCTTTGATTACCCTGGCTCCATCCTCAATTTCAACATCACTGGAGATCGAGGAACGAAGTTGATCCTGATGCCAACTGGCACCCGCCATCTTGACGAGGCCAAAATCAGCGATCTTCATCCCGGTCGAATTGAGAAGGATATTGGTAGGTTTAAGGTCACGATGAACAATGCCTCGACTGTGTGCAAAGCCAATGGCAGATAGAAACTGCCGCATACATTCGATGACCTCATCTTCGGTGAGTTTCCCTCCCATGTACCATACATAGTCTTCAAGGGTGATCAGGTTACCACCGGTCGCCTCCACTCCATCCATTAATTCCATGCGTAACCAGAAACGACCATCCGTCTCGCCAAACTCATCAACAACCACAATGCCCGGATGGTGTAATTGAGCCATGACTCGTCCCTCGGTCTTGAAATAAGAGAGGGCAATCTTGTTTTCCATGATGCTCTCATTGATCAATTTCAAGGCATGTCGAGTTCCCAGAACACGGTGCTCAACCTCGTAGACTTCGCCCATGCCTCCAACACCAAGAAGCTTCACTATTCGATATTGGCCGAAATCAGATTCAGCCTTAAGTGAACTCTCCATGCTCTCGGGCTTGAACCCGTGACTGGAGGGCGGGGGGCCTGATGGGTGCTTATCCATCCCTTTGATTAGCTTGGAATACCGACCTTTAACAGGATCACAGTAACATTGTCTTTGCCTCCAGCCAGAAGCGTGTTTGAGACAAGTTTCTCTGCCGCACTAATCAATGGTTGCTTCGTCTGGAGGGCATCCAGGAGAACCTCTGTAATCTCATGATCCCAGAGTTCCTCATTCAGTCCATCAGAACAAAGGAGATAAAGGTCACCATCAGCCATCTCAAAGGAAGCAATTTCAGGGTCCAGACCCTCCGGGTGAGACCCAACTGCCTGATCAATTACATTACGGTGCGGATGAGTGCGGGACTCTTCAATCGTTATCCTGCCTTCCCTTAAGAGACGGCCAACAGGAGACTGGTCTTTGCTCAATTGCTCCAGTGTATTGTTTCGCAATCTATAAACGCGACTATCTCCCACATTGGCGAGCGTTAACTCATTCCCCTTAAGCCAGCACAAAGTGAGGGTTGTCCCCATTCCAGCAAGGCTGGGGTCAGCATCGGTTTTCCGAAGGATACGGAAGTTGGCTTCATCAACAATATTACGCAGAGGCTCTTCTTCCGGGTTTGGGCAGGTAGATCCTCCTGCCAACTCAAGGATGCTTTCGCGAAGAATACTGCTCGCTAATTCACCGCCTTGCACACCACCCATGCCATCCGCCACAACGGCAATGTATCCTCGGGATGAAATCTCACTGGACCCCTTGTCAGGCAATTCATCAGCACCATCCTCCCCGACGCTTAACATGACCATCGAGTCCTCGTTGTTTTTGCGAATATTACCAACGTGTGAAACGCAGGCCCAAGTGCAGGTAGACAGGTGGTTCAAGGTCTCGATCCTTCTTCTGTTTTTGATTTTTCTCCAAATACGTCCTTTAGGTATTTGAGGCTCTTGATGGCTATGGTTTCCGGATCCGGCGAGTAGTCAAACACTTCAACAGACACATAGCCCTTGTAATCAATTACATTCAGTGCCTTGGCGATTGGTTCAAACTTCACCTCTCCGAAGCCAGGACCTCTAAGGTTTGGGTCATTTGCATGAAAATGAGCAATTTGAGCCCGGCTGTCATGAATGATTTCGGGTATAGGTTTGTTTTCGTCACTCATCGCTTTTACGTCAAGGTGCAAGCGGAGTCCGGGGTTGTCGACTTTATCAATAAGGCGAATGGTTTCCTCTGCACTGGTCAGGAAATTTGTCTCCTTTCGGGCGAGGGGTTCCATGGCGATTGTAACCCCCAGTTTATTGGCGTGTGTGGCTGCCTGATGCAATACATCGGCGGCACGATCAAGCGCATCTTCGTATTTCCATTCCGAATCAATATTACGCTGCATTGGGCTGCCCCAGACCATGATGCTTCCACCCATGGCTGCACAAATCTCAGATAAATGACATGCAAATTCAACCGTGTCCTTGCGAAGTAGATTATCTGGTGTTGTCAGGTGCAACCAACTGGGCTTTACCAGGAGCCAGTGCAATCCAACAATCTCAAGGCCAGCCTCAGCAGCTATCTTCTGTGCATTTTGTGCATCAGCGATGGTTAAATCCCGCGGGTCATCCTTTAGGGTAAAAGGTGCGACTTCTATCCCATCATAGCCAGTAGCGGAAACATGTGCGCAAGTGCGTTCAAATTCCCAATCTTGGTAGGTCTCATTACAAATAGCAAATTTCATCAACTGAAACTTCCTATAACTTGGTATTGCAGGGGCAAGCCCATTATCCAATATTCATAAATATTGGTAGAATGCTATTGTCTATTTCACATATTCTTGCGCTCTGGCATTCATCCGTGCGCGGAGCCAGAATATCCTAAATAGCCGGGGCATACGCTATAATATGAATATTCCACCCAAGCCTTTCACTGTGATCCAATAAAATAATGAAACGACTGAAATCACTAGTTCTAATTCTGCATATTGCCTGCTTCATCAACGCCGCTCCATTGCCCGGGAAAAAGATTGATGCAGGTCGGACGGTCGATAAAGACCAGAATAAAGCCACCCTGACCAAGGCTACCTTCTTGGGTAAACATTGGCCATCCTGGCGAGGAGCAGGGAATTCCGGCAGCACCGGGAAGGGGGATTCGAACTTTTTTAAATACCCAACAAAATTCAGCCACAAGGATAATGTCCTCTGGAAAGCTGAACTCCCCGGCAAGGGTTGCTCCACTCCAATTGTATTGGGTGAGAAGATCGTCCTGACCTCTTCTGCGCAAGGTTCAGATGCCATAATTGCGTTTGACTGGGCAGGCAAAAAACTCTGGCAAACAAAAGTGGGGGAGGAGCGAAAGGGAAAGCACCGCAATGGTTCAGGCAGTAACCCGTCAGTCACCACGGACGGGGAGGGTCTGTTCGCCCTCTTTAAGAGTGGAAACTTTGTCGGCCTCGACCTCGACGGAGGGATAAAATGGAAGGCCAACCTCGCAGATTTTGGAAAGGATAGTCTTTTCTGGGATTTTGGCACATCGCCCGTTAAAACAAGGAAGAATGTAATCGTCGCCCTCATGCGAAATAATAATTCATGGCTTATCGCCTTCAACAAGGAGACAGGAAAGATCGATTGGCAGGTTGAGCGAAACTATGATACCCCCAACGAGGGCGACCATAGTTATGCAACCCCTATCGTACGCATGGAAAACGGTCGCGAGACCATTCTTGTCTGGGGTGCTGAAAGACTTACATCCCATTCATCCACAGATGGTTCCATTCTCTGGAGCTGTGCGGGATTCAATCCCAACGCCAAGAAAAACTGGGTTGTGGTTGGTTCCCATATTGTCGCGGGTGAGATGGCGATTGTTCCATATGGACGGGGTACTCATCTTGCCGGAATCAAGCTTGGGGGGGCGGGGGACGTCACAAAAACACATAGGGTGTGGACTCGATCGGACAGCGGTTCATTTGTCCCAACTCCGGCTCTTTCAGATGGAAAAGTATACATTCTTCGTGACCGTGGAGAAGTTCATTGCATCAATCCACTTAATGGGAAGAGTCACTGGGAGGACAAGTTTCCTCGCGCAAGCTCAAGCTATTACTCTTCCCCTGTAATTGCGGGGAATCATCTCTACGCCACTCGTGAAGACGGAAAAATCCTGACAGCTAAAATTGATGGCGCCTTTCAATTCCTCCATGAAAATGACATGGGGGAACGTTTGATTGCCTCACTGGTTCCTGTTGCCGGCAAACTTCTTGTTCGCGGAGAAAAGAATCTTTTTTGTATCGGAAAGTAGATTTTTTACAGGTCGACTCTTTTGTCGTTGGTCCTGGGTCAGGCCATCACTCAATTCTTCTGTAAGGTTGTGTAATAACTTCGTGTATCCACAACGGTTTGTTTGAGAATACCTCCTCGCCCCTCAAGAGTTTACCCGTTCACTTGTCCCAAAGTCCAGAACCCGCATCTATTTATTTACACTTGTGAATAATACTCGGACCAAAACGACATAAATGGGCAAGGTTCTGCAGATTCTTCAACCCTATGAAGCAACTCTGAAAATTGCTTACGATGATTACTTTAAACTCCTTTACCGGGCAAAACTTTTGCCCAAGGCGCGCCTTGTCGGTAATCATTTCATTGCAAGGAAAGTATTTCGTGCATCAGGACGTAAAACTGCGGTGCAAAAGATTGTTCAGTGGTTCTGGAAAAACTTTAAGGGGGAAGTCGGCCTCGCCCACAAGGTGCTCACCATTAATGACCCATACAATGAAGTTGTTTATGGGGCTGGTTTTTTATGCAATGATCCCTTAAATAAATATCTGGATAAGGAGACAACAGTCAGGGTTATCAAACTTTCCAATGGAAAATTGATGCAAGAGGAACGGAAGGGGTCGATCCATCATCCCCCTAATTCTGTTAAGAGGGTAAAGCGGAGGCGTAAATACAACAGGAATATTGCTCCTCGTGTTTCAATCTCTTCCACTGGTACACTCTATTACAGGATTACACTCATCCCCCAGATTTCACGAGAAGGAATGATTATCCAGAAGCGTAAAATACAGAATATCCGCCTGGATGCACGTGAAGTCGATGATGCCTTAAAGGAGATTACTGAGAGAGGTCTTGATCAAATCAACGAGAAAAATACACTTCGTGCATTCAAGGTGATTTGATGAGAAATTTAAAACTCTTGTGATAAAGTTCGTGACTTATGCTATTTAGAGTATAGATGGCACGTGTTTAAAAGCCTACAATACCAAAAAAACCTCTATATCATAACAAAAACCCAGAAATAAACATCTCAAATAAACGAACCCCCACCCGAAGACGTGGCAAAGTCCCAAAAGAACACAAAACAATCCTCCAAGCGAAAAAATGCCAAGCCGGTGATTCACCCTCAGCACGGCGTCATTCCTCCGGAACGCAACAAGGAACTTGTAGGGTTATTGATGAAGCATCAGCGACGAATTTTCTCATATATATATACTATGGTTCCCAATCGCGAGGACTCAGAGGATTTGCTTCAGGAAACTTGCCTAACAATTTGTGAGAAATTTACTGACTTTGTTGAAGGTACCAACTTCCTTGCATGGGCATGCCAAATCGCATTCTGGAAGGTTCGTGCAGCGCGCAAGAAATTTGCCACAGCCAAGGTTGTTTTCAATCAAGAGCTTATGGATACGGTCTCAGACACCATGTTCGAGATGGCAAAGGAACTCGATGTGCGGCACGAGTCCCTCAATGCCTGCCTACAAAAGCTTAATGAGCGGGATAGAACCATGATCATGACCCGATATGAACCTGGATGTAATGCACAAACTGCATCTGATGTCTGTGGTCGTTCTATACAAGCAACATACAAGGCCTTGTCCAGGATTAGGAAATTGCTCTTCGACTGCGTTACATTTGAGCAGGCCGTTCGTGACAACATATGAAACTTTCAGATAATGAAATCCTTGAGTTTGATGAATTGCTGAATTCAGTCTCAGAGGAAAGTGTAACCGAAGCTGACAAGAAACGGCTTCAGGAATGGCTCCAGAACAGTAAGTCTGCCCGGCGGCGCTACATAAAGTTCATGGACATGAATGCCAGCCTGCATCATTATGCAGCGGAATTTCAGGGAGCCATACCCGAAGATGACCCTGAAGGATTTCGTTCCCCGACGCAAAGTGGCTCCAATATTCCTGATCACTTCCTCAAGACGGCACTCGCCGTAGCAGCAGCAATAGTCCTTGGCTTTGTCGCGCTAAACTTCCTGCCAAAAAAAGCGTCTCCTATTGATGATGAACAGGTAAACGCCGACAATCAACCTTTCGAGGGCAGCAAACCCGAAGCTTTTGCGCCCGTTGCAAACAGTGTTGCAGTGCTGACCCAGGCATGGGGTCTTGAATGGGACAACCCGGATGCCACCGTCAAAGTAGGGGATGAACTCTCTGTCAGCTCTCTGGAGTTCTCAGCAGGTCTGGCACAACTGGAATTCAAGGATGGGGCTATCGTTATTGTTGAAGGGCCTGCCAAGTTGCAACTGAAGGGGGCCAATGAAGTTTTCTGTTACTTCGGTAAAATCCGGGCCATGGTTCCGGAGCAGGCTTCCGGATTTCAGGTCGGTACACCCAGTCTGGATGTTGTGGATCTGGGCACTGAGTTTGGCATGAGCGTTGGCGAGAACGGCGAAATTGAAGTTGTCGTTTATGAGGGGAAGGTCGAATTGCATATTGATGAGGCCATGCCTGGCGCTGAGCCTGAAATTGAGGTTTCAGAGCTCAATGCGGGGGAAAGTGTTTTTCTGGACCCCAAGGGGTTGCTCAAGAAGATGGATATGCCCAAGAGTCAGTTCATCGGAACTGCAGGACTCGCGGAACGCTCCATCGAGGAACTTCAGGCCCGCTACTCACGATGGGTCGAGGCCAGTCAGGAATTGAGGGAGGATGAGCGTTTGTTGCTTTATTACACATTTGACAACGAGCAGGCATGGTCCCGTACCGTTACCGATCAGGCGCTCAACAAATCCCGCAGCTCCAATGGGGCACTCATCGGATGCATGTGGGTGCAGGGACGCTGGCCCGGGAAGGGCGCCCTGCAGTTCAAACGCAGTAGTGACCGTGTGAGGATTGATATTCCGGGGGAACAGGACTCAATTACTTTTACCGCCTGGGTCCGACTCGACCGCCTGAAT
>Ga0209660_1000686_pt1 | contig 19325 bp, 19 predicted proteins | sample SaaInlV_100m_DNA_2_FD_184659 | JGI IMG/M metagenome (GOLD analysis project Ga0209660, IMG submission 184659) | Marine microbial communities from expanding oxygen minimum zones in the Saanich Inlet - SI072_LV_100m_DNA (SPAdes) (version 2) | ecosystem: Environmental > Aquatic > Marine > Intertidal... | reverse complement strand
ATCCCGCTTCCGCCTTATATTGAGCGTAGTGATAAAAAATCTGACTTAGAGCGCTACCAGACAGTTTTTGCTGAGCAAGAAGGTGCGGTAGCAGCGCCGACGGCAGGGCTGCATTTTGATGATGCCTTGTTAAAAAAATTAAAAAACCAGGGTGTTGACCATACTTTTGTAACACTACATGTGGGGGCGGGTACGTTTCAACCAGTTAAGGCTGATAATATTACTGATCATCAGATGCATAGTGAATATTTTGAAATTGATCAAAAAACAGTGGACAAAATCCAGCAAACCAAAGCTAATGGTGGGCGCATTATTGCCGTGGGAACTACGGCAGTTAGATCCCTGGAGTCTGCCGCTAAGAGTGGCACACTTCATGCTACAAAAGAAGAGACTGATATTTTTATCTATCCTGGCTATGAGTTTAAGATAGTGGATATGATGATTACTAATTTTCACTTGCCAAAGTCATCCTTGCTGATGCTGGTTAGTGCTTTTATTGGTCGAGAAAGAATGATGGAGATTTATCAACATGCTATTGAAAATGAATATCGATTTTTCTCTTATGGTGATGCGATGTTGTTGACTATAGACGCATCGTCGCAAGACCTATGACGATTTTATTAAAGAGACAGATATGATTTTTGAAAATGAATTGGTTAAAGTAGAGATTGAGACAAGTGAAGTACCCTGGGTTAAGATTTTTACCCAAAGGAAAATTAAAGAATTTAGCGAATGTAGTGTTGATGAAAAACTGGAAATTTTTAGAATAATTGATGTGACTGAAAAATATATGTTGGACTATTTTAAAGCTGATAAGATCAACATCGCATCATTTGGCAACCTGTTGCCGCACGTTCATTGGCATGTTATGGCGCGTTTTGAGGCTGATAGCTACTTTCCAGAGCCAATGTGGGGTGAAAAACAAAGACAGGCAGAATTAAATCTGCCCAGTTTTGAGGTATTCTTTACCCAACTAGGAGAGCAATTATGAATCAACTAGAAAGTCAAGATCAATTAGAGAGTCTTAAGCGTGAAAAGGATGCAGTGTTAATTTTATTTGGCGGCGCTCATTGTGGTGTTTGTCAGACTATTAAGCCACAAATATTTAATAATTATTCAGCTAAGTTTCCAGATCTGGAAATGGTTTATATTGATTGCGAACAGTTGCAAGAAGTCTGTGCACAGCACGGTGTTTTCTCATTACCTGTGGTACAAGTATTTTTTATGGGGCAAAAATTTATTGAAGAGGTAAGAGGTTTTTCATTATTGGCGTTAGAACAAGAAATTGAAAAAGTCTACGCCAAGATGAATGGTTAAGCATTCTTCCTAATTTTTTCTAAGGTTGGCATGGTCAAGTCTAGCTCTCTAGCTAACTGTAGTGCTCGCTCAAGTCGTGCAGGAGCTGATCTACCCATGCAACCATGCTTCAAATCCCCTTCAAAAGCCTTAATCATTCCCTGTTCTAAATCGGTTTGATCAAATACCCGCCCAGTAAGTGTGCTTTGTAATATCAAAACATCACTTGAAACATCACGCATTAATTGAAGATGATTGCGACGTAGGCTGTCAACATTGGCACCTGGCTCAATAGCCATGCCAGCAATATTGGTTGTTAGAATGTATAGATTTTTTAAGACCAATTCAAATAACAGAGCATCTTCACTGTTAAGTACATGGGCTGGAATATCGATTAGAGCAAGAGATTCGGCCAATATGTGGGATTTTTTACCAAATACAGGAGAGGATATTAACACCTTAGAATCCATGCCTTTTTTCTTTTCAAACCATACAGAAATAACCGTTGGATTAATAAATCCATGATCTTCCCAATCTCTGGGCAAAAGTTCATTTTGCATCATTGCCACACGATTTTTCCATTTATCTGGAATGTCTTTTAGCGCGTTTTGTAAGTCAGCTTCCCCGGTGCAGATTAAGATTAACTCTGGATCAATATTATGTGCAAGCTCATTAATATCTGTCTCTTTAGTGATGGGATATACCGGGTAATTATTTTTTAGAAAAGCACGAGCAAAAACACTGCCAAGCTCACCGATTCCCAAAACAACAATAGGTTTTTTCATGATTTATCTGAGTGATAGAATTTGCCTATCACCTTATGGATTATTTTAAAATTTCTAAAAGAGTTGACCCCATCATTGCAGGCGTAGGTGCAATGGCAACACCTACCGCTTCGAGCGCTTTGATTTTATCCTCTGCTTTTCCACTTCCACCGCTAATAACTGCACCCGCATGCCCCATACGCTTACCTTTTGGTGCAGTTAGTCCGGCAATATAAGAGACAACAGGCTTTGATATGTTGCTTTTGATAAATTCTGCTGCTTCTTCTTCAGCAGATCCACCGATTTCACCCACCATGATAATGGATTGGGTTTGCTCATCTTGTTCAAACAGCGCCAAACAATCAATGAAATTCATCCCCTGAATAGGGTCGCCACCAATGCCAATACAAGTACTTTGACCAAGCCCTGTTAGGGTGGTTTGATGAACGGCTTCGTAAGTAAGTGTGCCTGATCTAGATACCACACCAACACTACCAGCTTGATGAATATTGCCTGGCATAATGCCCAACTTGCATTCGTCAGGGGTGATAACGCCTGGGCAATTGGGACCAATCAAGGTTGAATTAGAATCTTTTAAGATTGCTTTGATTTTCAGCATGTCTTGCACAGGAATGCCTTCTGTAATACAAGCGATAACCGGTATTTCAGCTTCAATTGCTTCAACAATAGAGGCATAGGCAAAGCGCGGCGGTACGTAAATCATGGTGGCGGTAGCGCCAGTTGCTGCCATTGATTCTTTAACAGAATTAAATACGGGTAAATCTAGGTGTGTTTGCCCACCTTTTCCAGGAGTAACACCACCAACAAACTGTGTTCCATAGTCGATAGCTTGTTGCGAATGAAAAGTGCCTTGCTTGCCGGTAAAGCCTTGAGTGATGACTCGAGTGCTAGAATTGATTAATACGCTCATTTTGCCACTCCTTTTGCTAGCGATACAATTTTAATCGCTGCCTGAGTAAGGTCCGCTTCGGTGTAAATTTCTGCTGTTGATTCATCAAGGAGTTTTAAGCCTTCAGTGGCATTAGTTCCTTCTAAACGCACCACGATTGGTAGGTTTAGACCTACTTTTTCAATCGCTTGTAAAATACCTTGAGCAATTAAGTCACAACGAACAATGCCGCCAAAAATATTGACTAAAACACCTTTAACATTTGCCTCTGTTTGAATGAGTTCAAATGCTTTTGCAACACGATCAGCGGTTGTGCCACCGCCAACATCCAAAAAATTTGCAGGTGAGCCACCATGGTGCTCAATCAAATCCATGGTCGCCATGGCTAGTCCTGCGCCATTCACCATGCAGCCAATGGTGCCATCCAAAGAGATGTAGTTAAGCTGATATTTACTTGCCTCATTTTCCTTTTCATCTTCTTGTGAAGTGTCACGCATGGCAGTTATGTCTTCGTGTCGATATAGGGCATTATCATCGAAATCAATTTTTCCATCTAGCGCCAACAACGTGTTTTCTGTTGTTGTAATTAGCGGATTGATTTCGATAAGGCTAACATCTTTGCTGATAAAAATTTCGTACAAGCCCATTAAGGTTGTTATAAATTGATCAGCCAGTGTATCTTTAAGATTAAGCTGTGAGGCAATTGAAGCGCAATCATTCGCACTTAAAGCGCCCAGTGGATCAACTCCAAACTTAATGATCATTGAGGGTGTGTCGCTAGCTACTTTTTCAATATCCATGCCACCTTCAGTCGAAGCAAGAACTGTAATTTTCTGAGTTTGTCGATCAACCAATAGCCCTAGATACAGTTCACGCTCAATATTTTGACCACTTTCAATCAGTAGTTGGTTAATGGGCAGGCCCTTGTCATCTGTTTGTGGCGTAATTAAGTTTGATCCAAGTAGTTGTTCGCAGGCATTCTCAACATCATTAATTGAGCGACATAAAACCACACCACCGCCTTTGCCACGACCACCAGCGTGCACTTGAGCCTTAACCACCCAGATGCTGCCACCTAATTCGGCACAAGCTTTGGCAGCTTCACTGGCAGTGGCAACCAAAATGGCTTTGGGCGTTTGAATGTTGAATTGTCTAAATAAGCCTTTCGCCTGGTATTCGTGTATGTGCATGAAAAAGTGCGTAAAATAAGATGCTTGAATTTTACACTTAATAGGTTAAAAAATGGCAAATTACTCCACCAGTCAGTTTAAAAATGGCATGAAACTTATGCTGGACGGCAATCCTTGCTCTATTGTTAATAATGAAATTGTAAAGCCAGGCAAAGGTCAGGCGTTTAATCGTGTCAAGTTTAAGGATTTAATTACTGGAAAAAGCCTGATTAAAACCTTTAAATCAGGTGAGTCTTTAGAGGGTGCTGACGTTATGGAGCTTGATATGCAGTATCTTTATAATGATGGTAGTGCATGGAATTTTATGGATCCTGAGACTTTTGAGCAATACGCCATTGATGATAGTGCTATGGATGACGCACGCGGATATCTAGTTGAACAGGATATGTGTACTGTAGTGCTTTGGAATGACAACCCTATTTCTGTTACACCACCAAATCATGTTATGTTGGAGGTTGTTGATACCGATCCCGGTCTTAAGGGTGATACTGCTGGAACAGGCGGAAAGCCGGCAACTATGAATACAGGTGTTGTTGTTCAAGTGCCACTTTTTATTAGTATTGGTGAAATTGTTAAAGTGGATACGCGTACTAATGAATATGCTGGACGCTCATAGTTACTGTTTAAAAATAAATGTTGGCTTAACATTCTTTACTCCAATCTGGCAGCATGACAGAACTTGAGAAAAAAGCAGTCTTATTTAAAAAAATCCGTGCATTTTTTGATGCTCAGGATTTGCTCGAAGTGCAAACACCATCTTTATTAAATACTCCAACAACTGACGTTTATATTGACAGTATTGTTGTGGCTACTAATCAAGCGATTGGCCTAAAAAAACAACAGTATCTACACACTTCTCCCGAGTTAGAAATGAAAAAATTACTGGCACAGGGAAGTGGTGATATTTATCAAATCTGCCCAGTCTTTAGAGACAATGAAGTGGGTGAGCGTAATTTTAATGAGTTCACTTTATTAGAATACTACCGAATCAATTTCGATATTCACCGGCTAATGGCCGACCTATCTGCATTGCTTCATCACTTAGGCTTTGAAGATAAGACAGTTAAGATGTCTTATGCTCAGGCATTTTCTCAGTTTACTAATATCGACATACTAAATACAGATTTTGAATCATTAAAGCGCATCGCTTTAACACACGGCCTGAGTATTGAGTTTGAATGGATTGAAGATCTGCAAATGTTTTTGTTCGTGCATTTAGTTGAGCCTTGTTTAAAGGATATACCCATCTGTTTTATCTATGATTATCCGTCCGAGCAGTCGGCTCTGGCTAGGATTGAAGGCAGAATTGCGCATAGATTTGAGTTGTATTTGTCAGGTGTTGAAGTAGGTAATGGCTACGATGAGTTGCAAGATTCATCGTCATATCAACAGGTGTTTGCGCATGAAAATGCCAAGCGTCAACAGCTGAATAAGCCTTTTTTTGATCTAGATGTTGAATTTTTAGCTTGTCTGGAAACCCCCTTGCCGCCTTGTTCTGGTGTGGCTATTGGCATTGAAAGATTAGCTTCTCAACTCATAACAACCTGATTAAAATATAAAGCAATGATTAAATTTTTCTATCTTATTGGTATTCTTTGTGCACCGGCTCAGGCTTTGCAGATTTTGCAGTCTGAGCAGGGTAATGAGGTCATCAATCAACAGCCTAAAACACTTGATGATTCAAGCCAAATGTCACAAGATCTTTTACTAACCAAGTTAGAAAAATCTGCAAAAAGTGGTGATGCTAGGTCGCAATTCAGCTTGGCGAATATGTACCATAATGGTATTGGCATCAAGACTGATGAAAAATTAGCATTTTATTGGTATACGCAAGTTGCAAATCAAGGTTATGCAAGTGCTCAATTTAACATTGCCAATGGTTATTATCACGGCATTGGTACCGCTCAAGATTTAACACAAGCTAAAGATTGGTATGAGAAAGCAGCTGAGCAAGATTTTGTTGCTGCGCAATATAACTTAGCAGTGATGTATCGACTTGGTGAAGGAGTTGAGGCGAATGATAAAAAAGCCTTTCATTGGTATGAGCGAGCAGCACAGCTGGGCTACGGTGTTGCACAGCTGACCTTAGCCAAGTTGTATGAAGAGGGTGTAGGTGTTGATCAGGACGATAACTCAGCACAAATTTGGTATTTAAAGGCTGCCAACCAATACGATCCTGAAGCGCAATTTCATTTGGCCGACTTTTACCAGAGTCGAAATCAATACGCTCAGGCGGTTTATTATTATCGAAAATCCTCAGACCAAGGGCATATCAATGCGCAATATGCTTTAGCCATAAACCTACTTTCAGGTATGGGTGTAATTAAAGATGAAGTCAAAGCGCAGCAGTTATTTTTAGAAGCGTCTCAAGCAGGACATGCAAAAGCACAGTTGCAGCTTGGTCAATTGTTACTAGCTAACGACCAAACTACTAAGGCTAAAAAATGGCTGACTAAGGCGAGCGAGCAACAGCAAGAGACAGCCACTATTTTGCTCCAAGATCTAGAGACTTTGGCGCAATCAAAAGAGGAAGAGTTAGCACTTGAGATTGCAACACTTGAGGTGCAAACGGTTGAAAGTGTTCAAACTGAATCCGGTCTAGTACCTATCAGCATAACAAACGGCATACTCGAGGGTTTAAATATTCAGCCAGAGATTAATTTATCCAATATGATTCCTGATCAGCAGCAGATATTAGACTCGTTAAATAGTAATTTGGATATCATGACCAATGTTGAAAAATTGCTAATTAGTGCACAACAAGGCAACCCGATTGCACAATATAATTTAAGCATACTTTATAGTATTGGCGAGCTGGTCGCCAAGGATGAGCGCAAAGCATTTGTACTCATGCAACAATCTGCTAATCAAGATATTACCCGTTCGCAAAATTCTCTAGCCATGATGTATATTAACGGCACCGGTGTAGCGCCTAACTATCAAAAAGCCTACTATTGGGCCAGTGCATCAGCACGAAAAGGGGATGCTGAAGGTAGAAAAATTTTAGCTCGCCTTGTTGGCGGATTGTTGTAAGGTTATGTCAGACACAGAGTTAAATTTTTGGCAAACAACCAGTCTGAGTGACATGAGTCGCGAGCAGTGGGAATCGCTTTGTGATAGTTGCGGACGTTGTTGTTTACATAAGCTTGAAGACGAAGACACGGGTGATATTTACTTTACTGATGTGGTGTGTCATTACATGAACGAGGAAACTTGCCAATGTCCACATTATGACAATCGCCAAGATTACGTACCTGATTGTTTAACCATTTACCCAGATTGGGGTGAAAAATTTAACTGGTTACCGCCAACATGCGCCTATCGGTTATTGCACGAAAAAAAGTCGTTGTTTGATTGGCATCCATTAATTAGTGGTAATATGGAGTCTGTGCATTTAGCTGGAATTTCAGTACGTGGACGTACTTTTTCAGATGCTAAAATTAATGAAGATGAAATTGAATTACATATGGTTGATTGGGTGAAATAATGAAAAAAATAATCCCACTATTATGGGTATTTATTGCACAATCTGCATTAGCTGCATGGCCACACCAGAATATTTCCCAGGCAGTTTTTGCCACTTCTGTGGTTGATAGACAGCCAGTTGAGATAATTACTGAAGCACAGGATTCTTTAGGTAAAATCTATTTCTTTACCAATGTTCGACAGTTAAGCGGTGATAGAATCACACACCGCTGGATTTACCAGAATAAAACCAAGGCTGAAATTAGCTTTGATATTAAAGGAGATCGTTGGCGTGTTTGGTCAAGTAAAAATATTTGGCACACATGGACAGGCAAATGGACGGTTGAAGTGGTTGATCAACTTGGCAAGGTTTTGCTAGTAAAAACAATTAATTTTGGAAAAAGTACGGCTCAAGAGAGCGCAAGGAATAAAGATGAATAAAGTAGTATTAGCCTATTCAGGTGGATTGGATACAAGTATTATCGTTAAATGGCTGCAAGACACTTACCAGTGTGAAGTGGTTACTTTTACCGCTGACATTGGTCAAGGTGAAGAGGTAGAGCCGGCACGTGCCAAAGCAATAGCTTCAGGCGTTAAAGAAATCTATATTGAAGATTTGCGTGAAGAGTTTGCTAGAGATTTTGTCTTTCCAATGTTTCGTGCCAATGCAATTTATGAGGGTGAATACCTACTAGGTACCTCGATTGCTCGTCCACTTATTTCTAAGCGTTTGGTTGAAATTGCTCGTGAAGTAGGTGCAGATGCTATTTCACACGGTGCAACCGGTAAAGGTAATGATCAAGTGCGTTTCGAGCTTAATGCTTATGCCCTCGACGCAGATATTCAAGTGATTGCGCCGTGGCGTGAGTGGGAGTTGTCTTCGCGTGAATCGTTAATGAACTTTGCTGAGAGTCATGGTATTGAGATTGACTACCAAAAGCAAAATAAAAAATCCCCCTATTCAATGGATGCTAATTTATTGCATATTTCTTATGAGGGTGATATCTTGGAAGATCCTTGGGCAGAGCCAGAAGACGATATGTGGCGTTGGACCGTTTCTCCTGAGAACGCACCTGACCAAGCTGAATACATTGAACTTACTTATTCAAAGGGCGATATCATGGCCATTGATGGCGAAGCCATGAGCCCGGCAACGGTAATGGAAGTGCTTAATCAGCGCGCAGGTGCTCACGGTATTGGTCGTGATGATATTGTTGAGAATCGTTTTGTCGGCATGAAATCACGCGGTTGTTACGAAACCCCAGCTGGCACAGTTATGCTTAAAGCTCACCGCGCCATGGAAAGTCTCACACTTGATCGTGAAGCAGCGCATCTTAAAGACGAGCTAATGCCAAAATATGCTGAGATGGTTTATAACGGCTTTTGGTTTGCGCCAGAGCGTGAAATGCTTCAAGCGGCAATCGACCAAACACAAGCAGTCGTTAATGGTGTTGTGCGTCTTAAGCTTTACAAAGGCGGCATTACAGTTGTTGGGCGTAAATCTGATGATTCACTGTTTAGTGAGAAAATTGCCACCTTTGAAGATGATGAAGGCGCTTATGATCAAAAAGATGCAGCAGGTTTTATCAAGCTGAACGCACTTCGCTTACGCCTCAAGGCTTTAAAGTAAAAAATAAGCCATTCTTGAAATTTGCTAAATTTCTGAAAATACCCACTAAATATATTGTTTAGTGGGTATTTTTGTTTATAAAATACGATTTTAAGGCTTAAAAGTGGTATTTTTTTATATAAATAGTCGGTTTTTGCATAAATTCAGAGCCAAATACTGACAATTTTAATTATTTACTAAATTTTTGGTCGGTTTTTAGGGTGTAGAATTATTTTAGATAAAAAATAGAGGGGTTATGAATACTATTTGTATTAATAAAAAGATGATTACTCCTTCAAAGGTTGTTTGCGTGGGTAGAAATTATTATGCGCATATTAGCGAACTCAACAATGAAATTCCAGATCAAATGGTGTTGTTTTCTAAACCCAACTCAGCCATTAGCCATGAGCTTAATTCATACCACCAAGAGCCTATTCATTACGAAGGAGAGTTAGCCTTTGTTTTTGAAAATGGTCGGTTTTCAGCAGTTGGTTTTGGCTTTGACCTAACTAAAAGAGGGCTTCAATCCCAACTTAAGAAAAAATCACTCCCCTGGGAGCGTGCCAAGTCTTTTGACGGATCAGCGGTATTTAGCATGTTTATTCCGATAGAAAGTATCGATCCCTCTTTGTCGTTCACATTGTCTATTAATGGCGTTGTTGCGCAGCAAGGAAATCTAGAGCTAATGATTCACTCTCCTGAAAAAATATTAAAAGAAATTCAATCTTTTATGCATTTAGAGGATGGAGATATTGTGATGACAGGCACACCAAAAGGCGTGGGTGTTTTAGAGTCTGGAGATATGTATCAAGTCTTAATAAAAAATGATCAAGAGATTTTATTAGAGCAGCAATGGACAGCCCTATAGAGAATAACCAGCCGTAAGTTTGTGTATGGCGTTATAATTTTGTCATTATTTCGTTAACAATAAGTCTTATGTCAAACAGTATCAAAGGATCGCAAACTGAGAAAAACTTGTTGATTGCCTTTGCGGGAGAATCACAAGCACGAAATCGCTATACTTTTTTTTCCAGTAAGGCGAAAAAAGAAGGTTTAATGCAAATTGCTGATATTTTTTTAGAAACAGCTAGCCAAGAAAAAGAACATGCAGAGCGATTTTTCAAATATTTAGAAGGTGGCGAGTTAGAGATTACCTGCTCATTTCCTGCTGGCGTTATTGGCAATACCTTTGATAATTTAATGGCAGCTGCAGAAGGAGAGGAATACGAATGGTCAGTGATGTATCCTGCGTTTACAAAAACAGCTAGAGAAGAAGGGTTTGACGATATCGCTCAAACTTTTGAGTCAATTATTATTGCTGAAAAACAGCATGATCGTCGCTATAAGGCACTTGCCAAGAATATCAAAGAAGGGCGTGTATTTAAGCGTAATGGTGTCGTAACCTGGCGTTGTCGAAATTGTGGTTATTTACACGAAGCTAAAGAGGCGCCAGAGCTGTGTCCAGCGTGCCAGCACCCGCAAGCTTATTTTGAACTCCTGGGCGAGAATTGGTAGCTTAGCTTAAGTGATTGCATAAAAAAAGCCCGATAATAAATCGGGCTTTTTTTATATATGGAGGCCGGAACCAGAATCGAACTGGTCTAGATGGATTTGCAATCCACTGCATAACCGATTTGCTATCCGGCCAAGGTGCGTGCAAAAAGGCTATATAAAAAAAGACCTGATAAACAGGCCTTTTAAAAATCTGGAGCGGGAAACGAGATTCGAACTCGCGACATTCACGTTGGCAACGTGATGCTCTACCAGCTGAGCTATTCCCGCAGTAGAAGGTGAAATTATAGTGTTTTTTTCAAAATAGTCAAGACCGATTTGGGATTAATTATCAAAAGTTTTAACCCCTTCTCTTAAATAAATAAAACCAGACCATAAAGTTAGGAGTGTTGCTGCTATTAGCAGGGTAACGCCAATCTCAAAACTAGGTAGGCCAAAGAAGGGCTGCTGATAGAGTAAGAATAAAATGGCAAAAATTTGCACAAAGGTTTTAACCTTGCCAATGTAAGAAACATTCACATTCGATCGTTGACCAATAGTGCCCATCCATTCTCTTAAAGCCGAGACTAAAATTTCACGAGAAATGATAATAAGCGCAGCAATGGTGATATACCAATGCGTATCTGATGGGTAAAAATCTACCAGCATAATCAGTGCAACCGAAACCATAAGCTTATCTGCCACAGGATCTAGAAAAGCACCCAATTGCGAAGTCATGTTAAGCTTTCTGGCGAGATAGCCATCTAAGTAATCAGTTGTGCTGATAAAGGCATAAGCGCCCGTTAGACAAAAATTAATCCAGGTAAAAACTGGCGTTTGTGTATAGGCCGGCTGGAAATAATAGAGGGCGACAAAAACTGGAATTAAGAAAATTCTAGAAAGTGTAATTATGTTGGGGATTGTCATCATGCGTGTATTCTATCAGAAGTACTTTGGGCGAATAAACTTGATGTGAATTTGATGGTGGGCCCGACTGGAGTCGAACCAGTAACCGCTCGGTTCGTAGCCGAGTACTCTATCCAATTGAGCCACGGGCCCATCAAGCGCGTAATTATCGCTAGGTTTTGACAAAAGGTCAAGTGAAAAACGAGTTATTTTTGTAAAAGAGTGATAAGTTTATCCAGTTGGGCGATTCTAGAGCCTTTAACAAGAACGGTTGAGTCTAAGTGATTCTTTATAATGTGGTCAGATAGTTGCTGCTGTGAATCAAAATGTTGGGCTTGGTAGTGTTTGGAGAGTGTACCAAAGCTGTAAAAATTAGCTGTGATCTGTTTAGCGAGCTTGCCCACTTGCTGATGCAGTGATATTGCTTCATCGCCGAGCTCTGCCATATCGCCTAATATCACAACTAATTCGCCCCGATATTGCGATAAAGTTTCAAGTGCTGCTTTGACTGAAGTGGGGCTGGCGTTGTAAGTATCGTCAATGAGTGTAAATTTTTCAGTACGGATGGTATTTAGGCGTCCAGACTCTGCCTTGGTATTTTCAAGGCCCAATTTAATTTGATCAATATCAATGCCCAAGGCATGTGCACAAGCGCTCGCTGCCAAGGCGTTGTCTATATTGTGTTTGCCAATTAGTTGTAGCGACACATCGATATTTTCCTCTTTAATGTTAAGTGTAAAGTTTGATTCATGAATATTGCTAGCAAACACATCGCCATCATTTCCAAAGCTAAGATCGGCTGTATAGTTGGTATTGGTGTTAGTGATATTTTGAGAATCTACCGAGTAAATTTCACCCTTGGCGCTAATTAAATTTTCTTTACTGCCAAATTCACCGATATGCGCATCTCCGGTATTGGTTACTACAGCCACATCAGGTTGTACCAGCTCACGCAGGTGTTTGATTTCACCCAAATGATTAGCCCCCATTTCAATCACCGCGTATTGGTGCGTGGGCTCAAGCTTTAGGAGTGTCATTGGCACACCGAGATGATTATTTAAATTGCCTGCAGTTTTAAGCGTTGGTGCAGACAGTTTGAGAATGTTGGCCAGTAAATTTTTAGTGGTGGTTTTTCCGTTGCTACCGGTAATGGCTACGGCCATTGGTTTGATATTGTTTAAGTGGTGTTTGGCAATTTTACTGAGCGCATCTTGCGTATTTTTAACCAACAAAACGGGGAGCCTGCTTGATACTTGACGACTGGCAATAATGGCAACAGCGCCCATTTCTTCAGCTTTTTGTATGTAGTTGTGAGCATCAAAATTATCACCAATTAGAGCAAGAAACACACCGCCATCCATACGCTGCCTTGTATCGGTATAAATGCCTGAAAATTCAACATTAGTGCCACAATTAATATTGAACAGTTTGGCTAAAGTTTTTGTATTAGTTTGTAGCATTATTTTTTTTTGCTTTAGCGGTAAATTTCCATTTACCTTTTTTTCAAAACTAGGTCTTAATAGCTTAACGCTGCTTGTTTTTTATTTTTTTCAACCTTGCTGCTTCGATAATAGCGGCTAACACCATGTCATTGTCGTTTGATTCTATAGTTTCATGGTTAAAAATTTGTGTAGTTTCATGCCCTTTTCCAGCAATTAACAGGCATTCATCTTCACCCAGAGTAATCACAGCATTTTCAATCGCAGTCTGGCGATTTTCAGTGATGATAACTTCATAACTATCGTCAATACCACTTAGGATGTCATCAATAATAGCTTGAGGATTTTCATCTCTTGGATTGTCGTTAGTAAGAATAATTGTGTCGGCCAACTTAGAGGTGATTTTGCCCATCTTGGCGCGTTTATCCTTATCACGATTTCCACCACAGCCAAAAATGACACGAATTTTATGCTCTGGATAGTGATCTTGAAGTGTGATAATGGCTTTTTCAATCGCATCAGGTGTATGAGCGTAATCTATCCATATTAATTGTTGTGCATTTTTTTGCATTCTGCCAGGTGGTGGGCTGAGCTGGTGCAGTAAAGGGATAACTTGCTCATCCTTAAAGCCAAGTGCTTTAAGGGTATTGTAAGCAGTCAAAACATTCATTAGATTAAATTCACCTAAAAATGGAACTTCAAAAACAAAGCCATTAAGGTGAGTGATAAAGCCATACTCGCTGATTTTAATATCGTCAAAATCATCAATTGAGTAATTGAACTTTTCCACATCCTTGCTGGCAATGTCAAAGTCTTTAAAGCTGGCATCATCCACATTTAAAACGACACTTTTGAGAGAGTCTAATTGGAACAGCTTGATCTTTTCACTCTTGTACATCTCAAGTGAATGATGATAATCCAGATGATCTTGGGAAAAATTAGTGAATACTGCCTGGGTAATATTTAAGCCTTCGATGCGATTTTGCGCCAAAGCATGCGACGAGACTTCTAAAACTGCTGTTTTTATATCATGTTGATAATACTCATTCAGTGCTCGGTAGAGTGTCAATATATCAGGCGTAGTATTGGATGATTGTTGTGAGTTTTTGTCAATACCTAGGGTGCCAATAAGGCCGGTATTAGTTCCTAGTTTGTTTAGCAGTTGCGAGATAAAGTGCGCAACTGAAGTCTTGCCGTTGGTGCCGGTCACACCGATTAACTCCACTTTTGTAGCATCAGAGTAATAGGTTTTGGCCAGTGTTGGCAGGTGATCAGATAAATTATCAATGCGAATTGTTGGTACATTGCACTCAAGATTTTTGGCGTCTACTAGTATTGCAACACAGCCTCGATCAATGGCTTGGTCAGCGTAATCTGCACCATGGGATTTGCTGCCTTGAAGAGCAACGAAAATATCACCCGGCTGGATTTTGCTAGCGTTTAGACTGAGACCGGTAAATTGAATGTCAAATTTAGTATTGACAATGTTTGTTAGTAGTTGAGCGATTTCCATAGCCGATATTATAGAATTTTTTATTAGTTGTGCTAAGATGAATGTTGTAAATACTAAAAAATATTAGAAACATTTTTTTTAATCCTTGACCTGCGTTATACTTTCCCTAGTTAGAATGATGACGTTTGTAAAGGGCACTTACCTTGTTCTTGATACAAAATTCCATTGTTCGAAAAATTAAAATAATATGAATTTTCTGAGGAGAAAGTATGTCGTTAACACGTAGAGATTTTATTAAGGTACTGAGCGCTGGATCAGCAGCAGGCTTGATTAGTGGTTGTGGTAGCGATGCATCGGCTAAGCTTGCTTCGCAAGATAATATGTACGAGGTACCTAAAACCGGCAATGCGCGTATTTTGCATATTACCGATACTCACGGAAATTTATTACCTAACTATTTTCGTGAGCCTAATGTAAATCTTGGCTTTGGCTCGACGTATGGAAAGCTGCCACATGTTGTTGGTAACAATTTACTTAAGCAAATTGGTGTTAAGCCTGGCTCACCTGAGGCTTATGCATTTACTTATAACAATTTTGAAGATTTAGCTGCTAAATATGGCAAAACTGGTGGTTTTGGCCAGATTAAAACAGTACTAGAGTCTTTACGCGAAAGTGCCGGTGGCGTGCAAAACACATTAACAGTTGATGGTGGCGATACTTGGCAGGGTTCAGGTACTTCATTATGGACGCGTGGTGCCGACATGGTGGAAGCCTGCAATATGTTGGGTGTTGATGTGATGGTTGGTCACTGGGAGTTTACTTACAAAGAGGCAGAAACGCTTAAAAATATTGGATTTTTCAAGGGTGATTTCTTAGGTCAAAATGTACGTATTATGGAAGATGCATTAATGGGTGATGAATACATGACCATGACCGAAAAGTATGACGGTAATGGCCTGTATAGTGAAGATGATGCACTACCTTTTAAACCGTATGTGATTAAAAATGTTGGCGGTCATCGTATTGCAGTTATTGGTCAGGCGTTCCCTAGAACTTCTAATGCTAATCCACAAAAATATTTCTTCCCGGATTGGTCATTTGGCTTGCGTGAAGATGAGCTGAGTGAACTGGTTGCAGATATTCGTGAAAATGAAAAGCCAGATGCTGTGATTTTGGTTTCTCATAATGGTATGGATGTTGACATTAAAATGGCTTCTCGAGTCGTTGGTATTGATGCTATTTTTGGTGGTCATACGCATGATGGTATGCCAAAACCTATCGAAGTGAAAAATGCAGGCGGCATGACAGTGGTTACTAATGCGGGCTGTTCAGGTAAATATATTGGTGTGTTAGATTTTGATATTAAAGATCATCGTGTGGTTGGTTACAACTACAAAATGTTGCCAATTTTGACTGACTTTGTTAAGCCAGATGCAGCCATGGTCTCTTTTATCACTAAGATGCGTAATACTAAATACGATGAAAATGTAGTGGAAGCCAGAAGCTCAGCTATGTCAAATAATATGGATCGTCTAGATAAAACTTACGATGAAATTTTGACAGAGAAGCTTTGTAAAACTGACCAAACTTTATATCGTCGTGGTAACTTTATGGGCACTTGGGATCAAGTATTGGTTAACTCATTGCGTGAAGAGCATGATGCAGACTTTGCTATGTCAGCTGGTGTGCGCTGGGGTACGTCGGTGCCAGCAGGGCATGATGTAACTATGGAAGATCTCATGACAAACACTTCAATGACGTATGGTGAAACATATGTGAGCGAGCTAAAAGGTGCACAACTTAAAGATATCTTAGAGGGCATTGCAGAAAATTTATTTGTACAAGATCCATATTTACAATCAGGTGGTGACATGGTGCGTATGGGTGGCATGGACTACACCATTGATCCGGCGGCAACATTGGGTAATCGTATTTCAGAGATGAAAGATGATGAAGGTACAACAATTGATCCGAATAAGTCGTATAAAGTTTCTGGTTGGGCGCAAGTGGGCTCGGTTGGTAATGGACGTTTAATGTGGGACGTTGCTGCTGACTATTTACGTAAGCAGGGTACACTAGACTTGAAGAAAGTTAATCATCCAACTATTAAAGGTGTTAAGACTAATCCAGGTATTGAAAATTATGCTGGAAAGTTGATCTAAATCTGGAGTAAAAAGTATTATAAAAAGCCCCGCTAGTCGGGGTTTTTTATTACAGAGGGCTAATGAAATTACTATTCTTATTACTGTTGTTTGTTAATATCACTGTGCAGGCAGATGTGGTTAAGCCGGCTTTGGTGGAAGTGTCCATCTTTAAAAATAAGACACTGGAAGTGAAAATTGATTTAAGCCTTGAAGCGGCCATGACGGGTATTGGTACGCAATATAAAAATACTACAGACTCGCCAAATGCAGCGCAGTATGATGAATTACGTGCATTTAAGCCTGAGCATTTGCAGCAACGATTTAAAGCATTTGAAGCTGAATTTTTAAATAGCCTCCAATTAAGTGTAAACAGCCAACGTCAAGCGCTCTTTTTAAAAGAGGTTGACGTTGACATTGTTGGTTATAAAAAACGCCCTAGAAAAACTGTTTTAACGTATCAGACGCCACTTGATGAATGGCCCAAAACGCTGACTTGGCAGTATGGAAAAATCCATGGCGATAGTGCCTTGCGCTGGCAAATATACAAAAAAGATGAATACAATTGGAGTCAGTGGCAATGGTTGCGTGATGGTAGCTCAAGTGGCATGATTGACGTTAATCACCCAGAGTCTCAAAGCGCTACGCAGCGTTTTGTTCAATTTATTGATATTGGTTTTGATCATGTTATTCCGTTAGGTTGGGATCATATTTTGTTTATTATTGGCATGGCGCTTTCTTCCTTGTTATGGCGTCGTTTATTATTATTGGTAAGTGCTTTTACCTTGGCGCACACACTTACACTGGGCTTGGCAATGGTAGGTGTGTTAGAAATATCAGCAAGAATTGTAGAGCCGTTGATTGCTTTTTCTATCGCCTACGTGGCGATTGAGAATTTACTCACCCACCAGTCCATCAAACGCAAAACCATTATTGTGTTTATATTCGGCTTGATTCATGGTTTGGGTTTTGCCAGCATGCTTAAAGGGTTCGAGATGATGCCCGATTCATTTTTAACCACGCTCATTGGTTTTAATATTGGCGTGGAATTGGCACAAGTGATTATTGTGCTGGGTGTAGTTAGTGTGCTGTTGTTGCTTCGCAAGTTAAAACTTAACTATCAACAATTGGCCGTTGTGCCGGTTTCAGTATTAATTGCACTGATTGGCGTTTGGTGGGGTGTTGAAAGATTAATTACTTAGGTGTGGCTAATTATTCTAAATAAGCATTGTGTTAATTGTAAGTATTTTTTTCTTTCTATGAGGTGAATTTTATAAATATGCAGGGCGTGAAGTAAATCTTTACAATCAAGTGTTTATAAAATTCAACAAAGTAAAAAAAGGAAAAGACAAAGTAATTTAGATGATTTTTGCTTGCATTAAAGTGTGTGTGTTAATAGCTCCTAGCACTTGGTTAGATTCGTCGACAACAGGTAGAGAGTTTAAGTTAAACTCATCCATCATTTGCACAGCGGTCATGGCTGGCTTGTCCGCTAGAATTGTTTTACAATTTGGAATCATTACCTCTTCGATTTTCAGATTTTGAATATCAGTATGTGTTTCTAGCACGCGGCGTAAATCACCATCAGTAAAGATACCCTCTAGATGGTTGTTGTTAGTAATGAGCACCATGCCCAAAGCTTTTTGACTCATCACCAGCAGTGCATCTAATAATTTGGTTTGAGGAGAGACTGTTGGAATGTCGTCACCAGTTTTCATAATATTGTGAACAAAAGTTAGTAGCCTCCTGCCAAGTGCACCCGAAGGGTGTGAGCGAGCAAAGTCATCCGGGCTAAAACCTTTGTTGGTTAAAATACTCACTGCTAGGGCGTCACCCATAGCGAGTGCAACTGTAGTTGAGGAGGTGGGTGCTAAATTATGCGGACAGGCTTCCATCTCTACGCTAACATCTAGATGTACATCGCTAATTTGACCGATTGAAGAGTTCTTATTGCCGGTCATGCTAATGATAGGTGCGCCTAGGCGTTTGATTACTGGCACCAATGTCATGATTTCATCTGATTCGCCAGAATAAGAAATGCAGATAGCAACATCGTTTGCCTCGATCATGCCTAAATCTCCATGCCCAGCTTCGCCTGGATGTACGGCAAAAGCTGGTGTGCCAGTGGAGGCGAAAGTGGCGGCAATTTTATTGCCAATATGGCCGGATTTTCCCATGCCGATTAAAACTACTTTACCTGTACAATTTTGAATAAGACCACAGGCATCAATAAAACTCTGATCGAGTTGATCAGCCAATTGAGTGACAGCACTTGCTTCGGTTAGAATAACTTGTTTAGCGGAATCCAATAAGGTGTTAGGCATAATCAACTTTGATAATAGATATAATGATTGATTTTATCAACTATAAAAGCAGATGAGTGACGAAAAAACTAAAATTTTATTTGTTTGCATGGGTAATATTTGTAGATCACCAACCGCTGAAGGCGCTTTTGAATCTCAAGTAAATAAGCGCGGCATGGGGGATTTATTTGAAATTGATTCAGCTGGTACACACGCCTATCATGTTGGCGAGCAGCCAGATTCCAGATCACAATTCTCGGCGGCGAAATACCAGGTAGATTTATCCAGACAGCGTGCGCGCCAAGTCCATGAAAGTGATTTTTATTATTATGACTATATTTTTGCGATGGATGAATCG
>Ga0209660_1000672_pt1 | contig 19543 bp, 22 predicted proteins | sample SaaInlV_100m_DNA_2_FD_184659 | JGI IMG/M metagenome (GOLD analysis project Ga0209660, IMG submission 184659) | Marine microbial communities from expanding oxygen minimum zones in the Saanich Inlet - SI072_LV_100m_DNA (SPAdes) (version 2) | ecosystem: Environmental > Aquatic > Marine > Intertidal... | reverse complement strand
CCAATTGTTTATACCATCCCTTTACAGCTTCTCGCATATTATGCAGCGCTTCACAAGGGCAATGATGTTGATCAACCCAGGAACCTAGCTAAAGCAGTGACGGTTGAGTAGTTAGAGCGTCTAGGTTTGGGAAAATAAGAATTATGAAAGAGTATCTCGGGGGATGTCATTGCGGAGAAATAAAATTCAAATTTTATTCAGAGGAGTTAGTTGAGGTTTGGAAATGTAACTGCTCTATATGCAAAATACTTGATTATGAACATCTTTTTATTGGGCACGATGACTTTAAGATAATTAAAGGCAATGAACTACTTTCTGAATATTCTTTTGGGACCCAAAAGGCAAAACATATTTTTTGCAAAGACTGTGGAATAAAAAGTTTTTATCAGCCTCGTTCACACCCAGACTCATACAGCATCAACCTAAAATGCGTAGAGGGCCCGCCCGAAATAAAAAACACAGTTCATTTTGATGGAAAAAATGAATTTACTTAAAACTGTAGACATTTAAATTCAGTCAGAGACAGTTGAGTGAGTTTGGATTGAGCTAATCCCTCAGCTATTTCTCACGCTTAAAACATACGTATCTCACATTAGCTCCATCGTTAACGTGTTTCAACTAACAATAAGCATAACACCAGTACATTAGATAATGACTAGTTTTTTATTGGACGCTTAACTCTTTTTTTGTTTTTACCTGGCTTAAGGATGAAAAAAATTAAAAGAAAAGCTTGCAAAACAAAGGAAAGAAAAGGATTACAAAGAGGATTAATTCACACTTCAAATTAATTCAACCACTGTTTATTAAACTTGACAATCTTTAGACCGTATTTATACTTTGAAATTAACAGTATGTTTGTTAAAAAAGTGAGACTAGGAGTAGACTTGTCATGAAACTAACCCAAATAACAGTATTATTAGCTATTTTATTTTCTACTACATCTGGGGCGGCCCCTTGGGGCGGTAAAGTGCAGCCGGTCTTTAATGTCAACAGTAGCTACGCATCTTTAGAGTTTAATAACACGTTCTTTGACGGAACAGCCGCTACACTACCCTCAATTGAAAAAGCAATTGTAGCAGCCATAACAGCAAGAGCCTGGCTCGTTACAAAAAATGATGAGGCAACACACACCATTCAAGCTGAAATCTTAGTAAGAGAGCGGCACTATGCGAAGGTAGAGATAAAATACTCTACAACAAATTACAGCATCACATATATGGACAGCAGGGGGTTGCAGCATAGAGGTGGGCAGATTCATAGAAATTATAACAAGTGGGTGAAACTTCTGAACAAAGCAATTAGGGAAAAACTAATGTTTCTGAACTAGATGCTTATAATTACGGCTACAGATCAAAACCAGGTGAAAACCAAAAAACTCTAATTATCAAACCATAAAGACATCCAAAACTCATTCACACAATGCGAGTGGGCTTTATAGTATTATCCGTTCAACAGATATCTCTAACCCATGTTCTGCAGATTTAACAGCGACCACACCAACACCTAAACCCGGTGCTTGGAATACCTGAAACACAACACCATCAACACAAAAGTTTTCTAATAAACCCACATCACAGCTAAAATCTAAACCCAAACAATCAGATAAATTACACCCTTTGATTTTTACCATTGCTTCTTTAGCGCACCATAACTTTTGAAACGCAACGAGTCGATCTGCCTCTTGAAGGGTTGCTAGTAATTTCTTTTCATTGTCATGAAAATAATAATCCGCTATTGAAGAGCCCTTTTTAGGTCTTGTGATATCAAGTATATCCAAGCCAACAACACAATGAATGCCAACAGCGACGGCAACCCAACCTCCCGAATGACTTAAAGACAATGAAACACCAGTTTTATGAAGATCACTGTGAAATTCTGGACGACTACGACTAGGGAAAGAGAGCGAAAAGCTATCAGGTTCCAGATTAAGGGTTTTTTCAACACACCCCCGCAAAAGGTGTCTTGAAATAATATTTTGTCTATACTTCAACACATTTTTGATGGATCGAGCCGCTTTTTTCTGAGGAGAGGGTAGGCCCGTGTAAATCGACGTCAGCAGGTTTTCACATGACGGTATTTTCACATACCTAACAAATGACCTTGGTGAAACCACACTATGTCCAACGTTTAAATATTAAAGAGGTATTCACACCACCAAAGGCAAAGTTATTAGACATAATATAATCTGTATTTATTGCACGGCACTCACCACATATATAGTCGAGCCCTGCACAAGCCTCATCTACTGTATTTAAGTTTATCGTTGGGGCAAACCACCCTTCATTCATCATATGGATTGACATCCAAGCTTCTAAAGCTCCACAAGCCCCTAGCGTGTGACCTATGTAGCTCTTTAGCGAGCTAATAGGTACTGCGCGGCCAAATATGTGCAGGGTTGCCTCACTCTCAGCTATATCACCCGTATCCGTAGCAGTTCCATGAGCGCTCACATAGCCTATTGCATCACTATCAATCCCAGCATCATCAAGTGCCAACTGCATAGCAACCCCCATGGTGCTAACTTCTGGCCGCATGGCATGCTTGCCATCTGAATTATTGCCAAAACCTAGAAGCTCGGCATAGATATGAGCACCTCGATTTTTAGCACGCTCAAACTCTTCTAGAACAAATGCACAACCCCCTTCCCCGGTCACCAGTCCGTCACGTGATTTATCGTAGGGGCTTGGGGTTAATTCTGGAGTTTCATTCATAGTACTGGTCGCATATAAAGTATCAAACACAGCCGCCTCTGTTGGGCACAGTTCTTCGGCACCACCACAGACCATAATATCTTGCAGGCCAAATTTAATGTTTTCATAACCCATACCAATAGCTAGACTGCCAGACGTGCAGGCGCTAGATGATGGTAATAATCGCCCCGTCATCCCTAAAAATGCTCCCACATTAAATGTAGTGGTATGGGGCATCATCTTAATATATGTGTTCGCCTTTACCATTTCGGTGGAGGATAGAAAATCCATGCTAGCCATATCACGAATAGAGTTCGTACCCCCCGTTGAAGAGCCAAATGAAACACCCGCTCGTCCAGACTTTAGAACAGGGTCATTAATTAGGCCTGCATCGATTACCGCAAGCTCACTAGAGCGAGTAGAAAACTGGCTAACACGAGACATTGTACGGAGAGCTTTTCGAGTATAATGTTCAGGAAGTTCAAAATCTAAAACCGGCGCTCCTAAGCGCGTATTTAGACCTTCATAAATATCCCAATTCTCCATATACTGGGTGGCATTTTTCATGGATTTCAGTCTTTTACTGACAGTCTCCCAGTCTTGTCCAATCGCCGAGATACCAGCCATTCCTGTTATTACTACACGTCTCATATTCTACCTTAAAACATACCACCATTAATTGAAATCACCTGTCGCGTTATATAAGCGGCATCATCAGATGCTAAATAAGAAACCAGCGAAGCAACCTCCACTGCTCGACCTGGTCGCCGTAATGGCACCATTTGCTTGATAATAGAGGGGTCAAGATCATCAGTCATGTCAGTTTCAATTATGCCAGGCGCTACAACATTCACTGTTATCTTACGCTTTGCAAGCTCTATTGACAAAGACTTGGCCGCACCTATCAAGCCCGCTTTTGCTGCACTGTAATTGACTTGGCCACGATTTCCCATTAAGCCTGAAACGGAACTCATCACAATAATTCGACCACCACTTTTTGTTTGCACCATAGGCATAGTGCATGGTTGAACTACATTATAAAACCCATTTAAATTAGTATCTATTACCTCGTCCCAGTCGTCATTAGTAAGCGATGGAAACGCATTGTCCCGATGGATACCAGCATTACAGACAATACCATAATAAGCACCGCTTTCTTCAATGTCTGCTAATAAACTTACCCGAACGGCATTTCTATCCCCAACATCAAAGACCAATAAATTAGCTTTAACACCCATAGCGGTAGCTTGCTTGCAGACGTCCTCAGCCATTTCAATATTGCCTCGACAATGAACAGTAATATCAAAACCATCTTCAGCTAGTTTTAAAGCAATAGATTTTCCAATGCCACGACTGGACCCTGTTATAAGAAAACGTTTTATCGAAGCCAACCCTGACCCCCTATTTATATGCAATTAATCTTAATAACAATAAGCACTTCATTGCAAGGTTGCAAGGACTGCTACTGATATTACTTACAGCTTTAATAATCAATTCCTCATTTGCCGCTAACACCTACCCCTGCCATCGGGGCCAGTAAAAAAACTATGATAATACCAATTAACACAGTTATGCCAAATGAATGAATAGCTAGAATACTTGAAAATGAAAGTAACCCAAAAGCCAATGCTGTAGATGACATAGAGAGAAATATTGCCAACATAGTCGAAGACTTAGCCTTTCGGGCCTCTCGATAGAACAGCGTATAATCAACCCCTATTCCTAAAACTAAAACAAAGCCCACCAGCGTGAATAAATTCATAACCTCCCCTAGAAATACCAATAACATAGCTGTCGTAGCCACAGCAGCGAACGGCGGCAAGACTACTGATACCATGCCAAAGACGCCATATCGTCTAAATAAAGTGGCAGCTATGATCACATATCCAATGATTAAGAGATAGATTGCCTTTTCCCGATATTTTTTTATGGTTTGCGATATCTCAGCTACATTATCAACGTACCTCACATTATCTATTGGGCCTGTTATCGTAGATATTGCTTTAGGGTTTAAACCCCCTCTCAGCAACACGATTGAAGCTTTACCTCTTATGGTATCCCCAACCCATAATTTTTTAATATCTAGCAATATTGGAGAATCAAACCAAGCATTAAATGTTAAGGGAATAGTGGAAGATTTATCTATTTCAGCATTAAAGTCATCAACCACAGTGTCGGACAAACCAACACTGTCAGCCAATCGATTAATAACACCATTATTCTTTGGATGGCCAAGAGAAGTTATAAGTCTCAAGTTATTTTCCTGCTTTTTGATAGAAGGTATAAATGATGAAACTCCCAGCCAATTGGGCTGATTATCTTGCGGCCAATCTAATGTAGACAAGCTCTTAAATAGAAGCTCTTCATTCTGCAATACATCTTCAGCTGTTTTACCCTCAACCAAAATAAATTGAGTCCCAAAATTTTGATTGAGCAGTGATTCTAATTTAGCTTCGTCAGCTAATACTTCAGGAGCTGGTGCTTGTAACATTCTTATATCGTCATCACTTTTAAGCAGCACAGAAGCGGCACTCACTAGTACAATACTTACAACAATAACAATGGATTGAACTCTTCTTGAATTATTAAGCTGCCACCATGCCACCCATAATTTTAAATATGACAATATTGCTGGGCTTTTATATACCTGCATACGGGCAGCGAGAAGTGGCAATATAAATATAACAGCCCCAAAGGCACCCAGTAATCCAGCTATCGAAAATACGGCCAGTTGTTTTAACCCTGGAAAAGGAGCAATTAAAAGAGCCGAAAATGCAAGAACACTGGTAATTAATCCCAGGGAAACCCCCTTCCAAATATGATCTAATGCATCGGATGGAGACCAACCATTTTTTTGCCTGAACATATCAGCAAAAAAATGAAAACTATAATCTATTGAAATCCCAATCAGGCTACCACCAGCAACAAGTGTAATGATGTGAACCTGTCCGAAAATTAATAAAGTAACTGAAAAACCAGCTATTAACCCCAAAAGTATCGTCACCAAGCTGGCCAAAACCGGTGTTATACTTCTAAAAATAAGCAAGACAAGCATTAGTATTCCAAGGATAGAAATACTACCAACTAAAGCGATCTCAGCAGCAGCATTTTTTGAGCCCATGATGGCATGTTCAACAATTCCAGCAGTTAACATCTGACCTTCACCATTTAAACTGGACAAGAGAGAGGTTTTTAACTTGTCGACAGCTTCCTGAACTTCCAAATTGAATGGACTATCTCTGAGAGTAGTTTGAATATACACATAAGTTAGGTCAGATGTTGTTTTGATGAGCATGCCATCTTCAATTGTAAATGTGCTTTGATTATCTTTTAAATTTTTAGACAGAAAATGGCTAAATAAGGAAAAAGGATCGTCAGGGAACAAAGCCCCCATCCCACTACCCACTGGAAAATAAAGTTGTTTAATGGCCTCTTGCATCAACCTCTCATCTCTAGTTTGGCTCGCGGCCCCAATATCAACTAATCTATATCTATAAGGAAAATAAAAACTGCCAATATTTGTATTTTTAGAGCCATCAAGCATCACATTTATACCACTATATAAATCACTGTTCTTCATTATTTCAGCAGCAACAAGGGCCAACTTTTTAACTGTCTCTTTGTTAGCTGAAAAAAATAAATAGTTGTGATTCCGATTTATTTTTTGAGTTATAGAACCTACCGCCTGCTCTACGACAACATCTCTCTCATTTGCAGGGAGCAAAGATAAGATATTAAGGTCTATTGCCCCATTAGGGCCAACACGAAGAAATGCCAAAGCAGTTAATAAAATTATTATAAAGCAATAAAGAGATGCTCTAGTGCGATTAACCATTAGTTGGTCTCTAGCTGTACATTCAAATTTTCATGGTGGTTATTGAATTTTATTAAAGTATTATCACCACTAACCTCAAGTATTTTTACCGCTTGTAAATATTGCCCCCCCTGCAAGGTGATTTTTTTTATAACACCCGATAACATTGGATCGATTGGAGTCATCGAGAGTTGCCAACCTTTTTGCTCATTTTTTTCTATATTAATAGTGAAAAAGATTTTAAGTTGTTCAGGAGACCCTGTCAGAAGCCCAATAAAAGCTTTTGACAGCGTAATTGCAAACGGGTTGCTATTTCTCGTAGCTGTTGTGCCCTTGCAAACATCCAAACATTCAATCATGCCCTTCGGAGTAAAACTCATCATCATGGAGTAGGGCGAGGTCTGGTACCAATTAACTGTCTCACTATCAACTACATAAACCGTTCCGGTAGAAACAAGAGGTCGACTCAATACTGAAATATTTTTCACCTGCTTGAATTCAGAAACAATCCCAATGGAAGACTCCATCTGATTATATAGGGCCTTTAAATCACCGCCATCTAAATTTGTTTTGGACGCGGCACTAGAAGAAACAGCGAATAACAAACTTTGAAGCAAGATGACTAGCAACTTAAACATAATTAAAGTCCTAATTTTTTAGCAACTATAGATGGGGTAGAAAAAAGCATTTCACCACTCTTGAGATCAACAGCTACCTGAGTAGTGTATCCTCGGGTTAACCTCTCTCCTGATTTAGCATCCGTAATTAAAAAATTTACTTTAAGGCGTTCCTCATACTCAACCAAATCAGCTTTTACTCTTATTACTTGTTTGAATTGGGCTGGTTTTGGGTATCGTATCCGCATATCAACAATAGGCCACCCATACCCATACTCAACCATTTTGTCGTAATTAAACGCTATAGATTCAAATAATGCACAGCGGGCAATTTCAAAGTATTTTGCATAATTACCATGCCAGACAATGTTCATGCTATCAACATCATGAAACGGTATCTCTATCTTGACCTCAGCACTTGCATAAGATTTAGCCATTAATAGAGTGTCCATTTTTTCTTTTGGATGAAATCTATGGTTTTTCTCAGGTCATCATCGAGAGGTCTATCTTCAGTCACTAGTTCAAACTCTTCACTAACAGCCCTGTAGAAATCTTGAACGGCCTGACAGACATCATTTTGAAGACCACCTTCTTGCTGCCTAAGAGTAATTGCTTGCGTCAAAGCAAGCACGAGACCAGCCGCCACCTGTTCTGTTAACTCAAGCACCCGCAAACAATCACGAGCCGCTATTGTGCCCATCGATACTTTATCTTGGTTGTGACATTCTGTAGAACGTGAAAATACACTGGCAGGCATCGTGTTCTTTAATGCTTCAGCAGCCCATGATGACATACCAATCTGCACAGCCTTAAATCCGTGATTAATTGAAGCTCGCTCCAAGGATGACCCTGACAAGTTAGCCGGCAAACCATTATTATATTTTGTATCGACCAAAAGCGCCATCTGTCGGTCCATTAAGTCAGCTAGGTTTGCGACACAGTTCTTCATCGAATCCATCGCAAAAGCTATATGACCACCATAAAAGTGGCCGCCGTGTAGAAGTTCTTCTGCCTTACCATCAATAACAGGATTATCATTTGTGCTATTTAACTCTATTTCAATAAATTGGCGCATCATAGGAAGAGCGTCTTGCAGCACACCTATAATATGTGGCGCGCATCTTAAGCTATAGCGATCCTGTAACCTATTACCATTATGGCGCTGAGCCCAACCATCCAAATCATTGCGGATCCTTTTTGCAATCTCTGTTTGTCCGGGATGAGGTTTCGTAGCAAAAAGCTTTTCATTGAAGTGACCCGCATTACCCTTCATGACTAATACAGCCAGCGATGTGAGACGGCTTGAGAGCTTAGTCAAATATTCAGCTCGGGAATAAGCCAAACAGGCTAATGCTGTCATAACAGCAGTACCGTTCATGATGGCCAGCCCCTCTTTTGGTTGCAAAGTCAGCGGGGTTATATTTAATGACCTAAACACCTCTCTCGCTGGCTTCTGTTCCCCAAGGTATAGAGCATCTCTTTCACCAATTAGAAGTGCCCCAATGTAAGAGAGAGGCGTCAAATCACCACTCGCACCAACCGAGCCTTCTTCTGGAATGAGCGGAAGAACATTATTATTTAGCAACCAAACAAGGCGCTCTAAAAGCTCCATACGAACCCCAGAATATCCCTTAACCAAGGAGGCTAAGCGCGCAACAATGACTGCTCGAGCGGTTGGTATATCTAATATTTTTCCGAGTCCACACCCGTGAAACCGTGTAAGATGGAGTGGTAACTCAACTAATAATTCATCAGGTATGCTAACGGTACAACTATCACCATAACCTGTAGTTACACCATAAATCACGTCGTTATTTTTAAGCATATCTGCAAGGAAGCTCTGACCAGACTGTATCCTTTCCCGGAAAGCCTCGTTCGCGCTAAGAGAAGAATTTACGTCTTGCTGAGCGATTAAGACTACATCTTCGATTGTGATGTCAGCACCCCCAAATTCTAGACATTTAGTCTTCGTTATATCATGCGCTCCGTTCACTGGATTTTCTGATAACATATAATTAATCACCTATAATTCTTAATTGTTTATGTGTTCATAACCTAACTGTAACCTATCTATATCTGGATTTTTTAACAAAATCAAAAAACTGCTCTTTAGAGCAATGCTTGCAATTTAGACTCCTTGTGACCTAAAAAATTCATCACTATCATCTGGCATGTAAGCACTGATATTAGCCCAAGCCAATTTTTTCTCATGTTGATCAGTGATTAAGCATTGAAACTGTCCGAGATTTCCTTCTTGAAAAAGTCTGGTTACTTTGGTTTCTATTTTTGTACCCAACTTAAAATATGAAGTACTGGTTTCATACAGCCGACTACCCAATAAAAAACCCAATTTGACATCACCGCCATTTCGTCTACCTTCATCTCCAATAAGCGCCGCTGCCGTTTGTGCCATATATTCAAGACCAACCCAAACAGGCACTCCGCTGTCTCTTTCATAATACAATGAATTTTCATGTATCCTTAAGCTCGTACATATAAAATTCACACCAATTTCAGAGATTGCATCAAGAAGAACCATAGGTGGCCGATGGGGGATTATCTCACTCAATTCAGGAAAATATTGGTTCCTCATTTAGCTAATTTCCCAAGTATTACCGATGCATTACTACCTCCAAAAGCGTAAGAATTGCTCATACACCACCTCATACCACTAGCCGGTAGACAACCTCCTTGTTTCACAAAGTTCATTACGGGAAGTTCTGCGTCAACCACACCATCCCAGGCATGCACTGGCAAACCATACCCCTGATTCCAAGCCGACAATGACAACCAACAAAATCCGACTTCAAGCGCTCCTGCAGCACCTAGAGTATGGCCACTCAGGGGTTTAGTAGAGCTAAGAGCCGGCTTCCTGCCCTTGAACACATCATTGATCGCAATAGATTCCATGGCATCATTTTGGCGAGTTCCTGTGCCATGAAGATTTACATAATCAATAGCACTTGCTGATAGTCCAGCATCACAAAGAGCATATTTCATGGCTACTATCGCGCCAGTCCCAGATGGATCCGGTGATGTCATATTATACGCATCAGTGCTTTCACCGATACTTGCTAGCAAACAACCTTTTTTTTCTCGTGACATTAAAAATAATGTTGCAGCTTCACCGAGCACGGTACCGCTGCGATTGTCACTAAATGGCAAGCACCCACCACCACTGTGAAGCGCTGAAAGACTTGAAAATCCATTGATTGTTAGCTTGCAAAAACTATCCACACCGCCGACGACAACAGCATCACAAATACCTTGATCTAATAGTCGTTTTGCCGTCCCAAATGCCTTAGCTGATGAGGTGCAGGCAGTTGAAATACTTATGGCCGGGCCTGATACACCTAATATTCGTGCAATAAACTCACTGGTCGCCCCCATTTCTTGCTGTATAAAGTTATAATTTAAAGGCAAGGTTCCAATAGCAGCCTGATTTTCAAGGGCCTTCTCACCTTCCTCAACCCCCGACGTGCTGGTCCCAATCACAACAGCAATTTTGTCTTTCCCATACAAGGCAATAGCTGCAAAAACCTCCTGCCGAATTTGTTCTAACGCTGTAAGCGCAAGCTGTGAATTGCGGCTAGCATAATCTAAAAATAATTCAGGAACCTCAAAAAGAGGTCCTGCATATAACCCAAACTCTAAATCTTCCTTATTTGCTAAAATATTAGGGTGAAGACTTACACCTTCCATATTTCCAGCCATAAGATTTGCTAGTGTTTCTTGTTTCCCCTGACCTAATGCAGAAACAACACCTAGTGCATTTAGATATGAGCTCCTCATAGCTTAATTTCCTGAAACTTTATATTCTTAATAGATAATATGTACTCTAATTCTAAGTTTTGGAATAGAATCTCAGAAGAGAACTTATTTGGTTCTGAGTAAAAAATCCGAGCAATCGTTTTATTTTCACGCATTATATGACGCTCCAAAGGGGTCTCATCGGTTACACTGAGTGCTGGGCTAGATAGTGAACTATTTAGTATACCAAGAGGAACCAAAGTTAATAAAAAACCTGATAGCACCCACTCAGGGTCCATTATCGAAGAGACATTATTATCTAGAGTAATAAACTCTATCTCGTTGCCCATTTTTGACGCTCGCATTATAAAAATTGGTACGCCTGTTAATGTAAGTCCAACAATGGTTAACTGCCGACCCTTCCACTCAACTTCAAAATGAACTCTATAACTCTTGCCTTGAAACTCACTTTCAATGATTTGAGTGAGTGAAAAAGGAGCAACCGCCCATCTGTCTAAAACCAATGGTGCTGACACATGCGGTGTAGCAATAAGTCGTATCTTTTTATTATCCGTAGCAGTTGAGCAGGCTGATAAGAAAAATATTACAGACAATAGAGCCACACCCATTACATGTAAGCGTACCTTATGTCTCATAGTTTGGATTATGTCGTGATCAAACATCACCAATACCCTCTTCTTCCGTTAACTCATTATCGTCCCAAAAATCATAGAAATTAAACCACTGCAATGGATATTGTAGGCAGTAGCCTTCTAACAGACTAGCAAAACGTACAACAACACCTTCGATAGCCTTTTCACGTGTGCGACGATTCAAGCCTTGAAGTCCTGGTAAATCATGAAACTTTAAATCAAATCCTTCATTACTTTTTAAACAAAAAATAGCCCCGACTGGACAATGGAGTAGCGACGCAATCATAAATGGTCCATAAGGAAAAGGTGCGCCACCTCCCAAAAAGGGTACCTCCACTACTCTACCTTTTCCTGAAACTGGTGTACGATCTCCAGCAACAAAGATGAACTCCCCTTGAGATATTTTTTTTTGTAACTGCAACGCCATCTTTATATCAAATTCAGATACCTGTAACAACTCGATCTTATTATCAGGGTTTGTATCTCTAATTAGCCTATTGAAGGTTTCTGCATGTTTGGTGTGAACTAGCGCCGTTACGGGAACTTCTCTACACTCATGGAACACTGCCTGACATACTTCCATATTGCCTAGATGGGATATTAGCCAAACCCCGCCCTTGCCATCCTTAATTCTACAGTCAAATAAATCTCTATTTTCTTGATGGAAGACATCCAAAGAAATATCACCTTGCCAACTGGCGAACTTATCCAATACCGAGTGGCCAAAAGAGACTAGGTGGCGATAGATAGTCCCACTAGTTATTACGCCCCCCAATGCTTTCTTTCCTTCAGGAACTCGGCTAATCCGCTCTAAATATTGACGAGATGTTTTACGTGCGGCAGGGGAGCTTAGAAAATAATACGCTATCACAACATAAACGATAGCAGATGAGACGTATCTACCCATATATTTTGTTAACAACATAGTAAATTTTAGACCAAAATAAGCTCCTAATTCCCCTCTAAACGCCCACTGTTTTGACTCGGCCATTATACTGCTCTTTAATAATATCTTGTGGCTAGGCGCCGAAAAAGAATGCAAGGAAGTCGCACTAACATACCGAAAACTAGGCGTGTGTGCCTCATAGTGACGTAAAGATTGTCTTTAATAGGTCTGAAGTTAGATAAGCCTCCGTCTATATACTTAACCTTTGTCATAAAGGTGATTATTTGAGCGCCAGCCCAATGTAATCTCACTAAAATCTCAGGATCAAAGTCCATTCGTCTCCCTAGACTAACCTTCGACATAATATCCAAAACCGGCCTAACAGGGTAAAGGCGAAAACCACACATAGAATCTCGAATATCAAAAGATAGTGTTTCAACCCAGACCCAAAAGTGTGAAATATAACGTGCATAAAAGCGACTGTTTTGCACAGTTTCATCATAAATTGGGACTCCTGTAATTATCGCATCAGGGGTTTTCTCAGCGAGTTTAAGTATAGTAGGGATATCATCAGTATCGTGCTGACCGTCCGCATCTATTTGCAGGACGTGACTATAATTATCGTCATGAGCCTTGAAAAACCCAGACGTAACAGCACCACCTTTACCTTGGTTCACTAAATGCCTAACCAAAGATACCTTCTTACTAGATTTTACATAATCATCTATTATCTGGGCATTTTTAGAGTCACTAGCATCATCAATAAGAATAACACTCAAGTTATTATTTAATAATGCCTGGATAACAGGGCCAGCTTCAGTTCCATGATTATATATAGGGATTATGGCACAAGGATGAATCATTCGCTTTCTAGATCATAGGACAGTTGGCCAGACGCACAAATATTTTCGGGGTCACAAATTTCAAATTTTACCGATTTTCCTGATTCAGCTCGAGACAAGTTTAGCTGATAGTGTGATGAAGGTTTTATTAATTTCTTAAATTTTATTTGATTTAGTTTATAAGCGGTGCCTAAGATAGCATAATATTTTCGAGCATAATTGTCCGCCCAATAAAGCTGCACAACACCCGCTACAATCGGTTGCTGAGGGAAATGTCCTTCAAGTAAATTAAGCGTATTAGGTACAAAGAAAGACAGTGACACATTTTCACCAGATTCACTAATAATGGACTTAGTAATCTGCGGAAGATGTGAAACATTAACTTCATCACTAAACATACTTTCAATTGTATTGAGTTGATGTTTCCCCTGCACATTCGTTGGAACTTCTTGTACAAACTTCCATCTTTTAGGGAATGTTACTTCCTCAAATCTCTTAGACAAATACTTACGAAGAGTCTTGCAGAATTCCCCTCGACCCTGCTGAGAAACAATATCCCAGCCGTCATCACTTGGTTCAATAACAGCACAAATCTTAGGCTTGTTATTCCCTAAAACAAGAATGTAAGCATCAACAATAAATGGGGAAGATATTAAATAATTCTCAATATCATCTAAGTGAACTCGCTTTTCCTCAACCTTAGTCAAACGGTCTGCACGTCCCAAAAGAGTGAATCCATCATCTGTAATACAAATTCTGTCTTGAGTTTTCCACCAACTGTCCATATCTAAATGCGGTGACCATATTTCTAAAATATCACCATCCGCTCTCACCTGAACCCTAGGAAGGGGCGTCCACGATTCTTCAGTTTCGAGACTTTTCTGCTCTCTATACGCAATGCCGCCCGTTTCTGTGCTGCCGAATATCTCAACTACTGAGGCGGCGCCAGATGCCCTAATTTTTATTGAAGTCGATGCCGAAAGTGGTCCGCCAGAAGAGAATATTATAGTTTTAGTGTTTCCGCCTTTTTGGTAATCCACCAAGTGACCAGCCCTCTTCAAAAAAGCAGGACTAGAAATCAAACATGCAGTTGGAAACCTTTGAAGCTGAGTTGATACCTCATGTGGAAAACGCAGAAGACCATCAAGAATCAAACGACAAGTGGCGAGCGGCCATAGAATTATAGTTAGTAGCCCATAGATATGTTGATGGGAAACTGTTGAGAGAACCGGAGCACCTTGCAACAAACCTGAGAAGGTCTCAGTAAGCGCATATACTTCAATCTCCAACACTGCAAAAGACTTTGAAATCATCTCGGGTCGACCCGTAGAGCCCGAGGTGTATAAATAAATAGTCGCCGCTGAAGATATAATAAAAGTATCTATAGAAAAGTCTGGGTCATGACTAGATATGAGCTGGTCACAATATATCACAGGCTTTATAGTATTTAGACCAAACACGTCTGTGACAAATCCATCAATCAGCCCCGTAATTTCCTCGACTGTTTCATCACAGATGTTAGGCAATAACACAGGCTCTCTGCCAGACCATAATATAGCAAATAACGCGATGAGTCCGTTGATGCTGCTATCCGAGTACACAGCCCATTTCAGCGTACGGGATGGATTTTGCATAAGTTTTTCTTTCAATAAATTGGCATGATGGAAGAAATCTTGGATGGAAAAAACTATCCCCTCACGCGTCATGGCAATGGGCGATTTAGGATCACGGTTTAATGTGTCCACTAAAATCTGGTCCAGTGCCAGGCGAAAAGGTTGAGAAGCATTAACCGTCATGAGCACCACCCATAAAACGCTTTCGAACTAGAAACTCAATACCGAACATAAGACCCATGAACAGATAAGCTATAAAGCCGTTATAGAGCACCCATACATCTAGGGAGAAATAATGCCCGGTAACATATGCGATAGAGCCATTAAAAACAAAGAAAATACTCCAACATTTAGTAACATTTCTTGTATAAACAATGGTTTCTTCAGTTAAGTCAGGCGTTCTAAGTCTCGCAAAGCGCTCAATCATGGTTCTTTCGCCATAGAGTGACCCAAAGAAAAAGGAGAATAGCACGCCGTTTACCAGTACAGGATAGAGAAGAAGCGCTCTCTGTGAATCAAAATACCAAGCGCATGAGCCAATAGTTACCATGAAAATAGCAGTTAAATAACATTGATTTTTTTTTTGAAATTTATTTAAGCTTTGCTCTGATGTAGATAGTAATTTCGTCAAGATTCCCAATACAGTTCCAGAAATTACCACAAAAATTGCCGCCGACTTCATGTCTAAGTATGAAATAATTAAAAAAATTAGTACTGGATACAATATGCCAAATACTCTAACTACTATCATCTTTGCTTCCTACAAAACACTCTCATTTTTGGAATTCTGTAGTTCGACTACGGCATCAATAATATCATCTAAAGTACGTATTTTTTTGAAAATTTCAGGATCAATCTTTTGCCCTATTATCTCACGTAACTGCACAATTAGATCAACAGCATCAATACTATCGATATCAAGATCTTCATATAAATTAGCCTCAAGAGTTATCAGTTCTGGCTCAATCTCAAATAACTCGATAAGAGTAATTTTCAGTTCATTATAAATTTCATCTCTTGTCATTAAGTTCTACTCTTTAATTATTATGTGATGCAATAAATGCAGAGAGGGAAGCAACAGTTTTAAAGTGTGTTTGCACATCATCAGACTCTGGATCAATTACCAATCCATACTTCACTTGAATTGCCACAGCCAGCTCCAATGCATCAATTGAATCAAGCTCTAACCCACCCTCAAACAATAAGGTATCATAATTAAGTTCATCAATACTGATATCTTCTCGATCGATTGTTACAACGAGTAATTTTTTTATTTCTTCAGAAAGTGTTTTCATTTGCAAACTCACTATTTTTAGTTTCAAAATATTCCATTAAATACTGGGTTAATGTTTTTACATGTATTAGAGAATAAGGCCCTTGCCTGACAATAGATTTTGGTTCCATAACTTCCCCAACATTCATATAAAAACAAAACTTGGTTTTTGGTATTTGATACCACGACGCCCCTTTATGCAAGGTCGGCGGGTGAACATACAAATGAACGGGCGTAAGAGATTTTTCAGCAGCCAAAGCAATACGCGCTACTCCTTTCTTGAACTTCAAAGATTTCTTGTGCTTGGTGCGAGTTCCTTCCGGAAACATCACAAGAGTATCTCCCCTATCTAATACCGCCACACAATCGTTTATAAAGGAAGTTGGTGACGTATTTTGGATATATCCCGTACTACTCATAATGAACAACATAAAAGGGTTTTCCCAGGCTGTCGCCTTAACTACACAGTAGGCATCAGGCACTTCAGCAATAATGAAAATTACATCTATTAAACTAGGGTGATTAGCAACTATTAGCTGGCCAGGTGCCCTCAATGCTTCACTGTTAAATAGTTTATAATTCAAAACACCAGTGTAGTGCATGAAACCAATAAAGCCTTTAAATGACAAATGGACACCATACCTACATAATCTTTCAGCCGTATCCTTAGGTAAAAAGATGTGGACTAGTGAAAAAAGGATGGCTCCAAGGATCAAGCTACCAATTCCGAATAAAGCAAAACTCAATCCAGTAAAAACCAATCTCCATCCTCGATTAAGAAGGGCAAACATTCTTAGTTCTCCATGACCAATTTAATCGACCATCATTGTGAGATGCGGAATCTTCATTAGATAGCAATAATGCCATAAGGGCGCGCGCACTTGAAGATAAACCGACTGGGGGAGCTATAAGTACATCCCTCCCACTCCAAGATAAGCTTAGCTCGTTATCACCAGATGGCGTAAGAAGAATTCCAAGTGCCATCGCCTTCTCCTTACCAGTTAATTGAAGACCATATGACTCGGGCAAAGGTACATCAACATATATCATTAATATCGGCTCTGCATATTGCTGAACCATCATTGCCGCTTCTAAGAAGCCGTTTTCCAGCGTCGCTCCAAGTGACGACACGGTCGAAGAGGCCGCTGTATTACCAGTATTCACAGCCTGTATACCTAATGGGACATTATGGGTTGATAGGCTGAAGGATGCTGGGGAGACCATGGAGTCATTTATAAGTGTATTAAGCATTTGGTATGTGCGGGCATATTCACCATATCGCGTACAATAAACCGATCTAATATTGGCATGCTCATCTCCGATGCATTGGTAGGCAACTTCTAAAGCCATGCTTATTGACGGAGTTAGGCGTTTCTTAAGCTTAGGAGGTAAAAAAGATAAATCAGCAGACCGGCCATCAATAGCGTTCCATTTAGAATAAAATGACGAAACTGATGTCATCTTAATTACCTCATTCCTGCGCTATGATTTGGAGTGATATACTCAAGAAGAGTATGCCAGCCACCAAGATTATCTGTTGCTACATCCAGCTTAAGGCCAGACTTTTCAGCTAGCTGCATAAAATCTTCAGACCTATACATGCGGCTGTTACCATTTGCTAAAAATGTAAAATAAAGCGATGTAGTATCAAGACTGAACTTTGCGGCGCTATAGATTTGCCTATCAACAAATAACTCCATTATGAATATTTTACCCGTCGCGGTCACCGAACCCTGAACTCGAGTAAGAATGTCAATGATTTCTAACGGCGAAAAGCAATCCAAGAACTGGCTCATCCATACAATATCTCCATTTAAAGGCAATGTTGACTTGCTATCAAGAAGATCAGCTTCATGGAAGGTAACTCTATCCAGAAACCCAGCTTCGTCAATTCGTTTTTTTGCAACTGCTAGTTGACCAGGCAAGTCGACAATGGTGACTCGTACATCTGGGCAATGTTCTAAGCACTCAAGCGCCCATTTTCCAGTATTTCCACCAATGTCAATGATATGCTTGGGGTTGCCTTTAAAAACATGCTGTAAAGCTGCAGGAAATGAACGATGAGAATAAAAATGATCAAAAGCAAACCAACTATCCTGAACTCGTTTAGGTAGGGTAGAAAGAGCCTCATAGACAGTTGTTTTATCGCTAAAAACTTTCAGTCCTTCAGGTTTTCCAGTTTTTAAAGACTCTTCTAGATGAAAAGCTGGCTGATAACAAACATCATGTGTGAAATCTATATTCACTTGAGTCATTTCATCATTCAAGATGAAAAACCCAAGCTTAGTCAGTTTAATCAAGCTGTCAGTATCTATAACAATATTAAGGCTAAGTCCAATTTCCAGCAAGACACCAACGGCATAATCTGACAAGCCTGTTCTCGCAGCAATTTCAATCATTGTTACACCAGGCAAACCACCATCTTCAATTGATTTTAGAACACCTAGTTTCCACAAGCATCTGGCGGCTTGAAAACCTATAGGAGAAAAAGCCAATTCCTGAGAAATTGACAACGCCTCAAGAACAGAAATTTCCTTATGGCTCATAAAGGGTCAAGGCATGAGTAGTCAGCAAAAGATCCTTTAACAGCCCTTTGTGTTCCTTTAAGGGTCTTTATTTGGCTATGTTTCAGTTTCATTACCTATAAAGTATACACCACAGATCTAGTAATATACTAGTTAGTCAAATCGTCAGTGGTCTGTAATAAATTAATCTATAATAACCCTAAAGAGTATGAGGCTGTGAAAGGTAAAAAGACTAAAAATACCCCCTTAATCCCAATAGAATTAGGCGGTAGGCCAAAAATTAAAAAACACAAACCCTTTGCAGAGAATCAGGCAAAAATAATGTTGGTTGAGCCAAAAGATGTTGTTAATACTGGAGAGTAAGAAAATACACTTACTACAAAAAACGACAATTGGGTTTAAGCCTAATAAGGCGAAGAAAACACTTATAACCAAAAACAATTTGTGACAGTAGAATAAGTCTTAAGTCGACCTTATTAAAAACCCATAAACTAACCTGCTTGAGAGATATTTAATTTCTTTTACCAATAGTGGGCATATTTTGACTTTTAATATGTTTAAATATTTAGATAGTCGATATAAAAAGCTTTATGAAAAAGAACAGTAAAAATAAAAACACCCCCCCAAAAAACCCAGTCACAATAGGCCGACGTAAAGCGATAAAAGCTGGAATCGCACTGGCTGCTGCATCCTCTATTCCAACCTTACAGCACGCACAAGCACACCCTGAGACTGACTCAAGTATAAAAGGGAGGCCTACACCCAACGCAACAAAGGAGGTGACAGGGGAGGTTTTTGGATCGCCGCTAGACTCCAACCCACTAGAAGCAAAGGTAGTTACTTTTACAATAGTGTCATCGGATGTGGATGCTAGTGTCGT
>Ga0209660_1000669_pt1 | contig 19601 bp, 19 predicted proteins | sample SaaInlV_100m_DNA_2_FD_184659 | JGI IMG/M metagenome (GOLD analysis project Ga0209660, IMG submission 184659) | Marine microbial communities from expanding oxygen minimum zones in the Saanich Inlet - SI072_LV_100m_DNA (SPAdes) (version 2) | ecosystem: Environmental > Aquatic > Marine > Intertidal... | reverse complement strand
ATCCTATAAAAGCTTGAAATAAACTAAGAGTAAAAATAATACTAAATCTTTTGTAAAAATAATTATTAAGAAGTTTTTTAAATAAAAAGTAAAAAAAAGGAACAATAAATACTACGCCAATCAATCTTGCAAAAAATCTATGGAACCATTCCCACCAAAAAATATATTTAAAATCTTCTAATGTCATATTTTTGTTAACATAAAGAAATTCAGGGGATAATTTATATTTATCGAATATCTCTATCCATTGCATATCGTTAAGAGGAGGAATAGATCCAAGTATTGGGCGCCAATCAACCATAGACAAACCTGAATCTGTAAGTCTAGTTAAACCCCCTATAACAATAATTAAAAATACCATTAATGTTAGTGAAATTAGCCATATCATGATTGAAAGACGATAGTTTGATTGTATGTCGTTGGTTTGCATAATATTGATATATTATATAGATATAGTAAAAAAAGTTGTTATTTAAATGCCATGAATGAAAAAACTGATGTTATAATTATTGGAGCAGGACCTGTTGGGTTATTTGCTATTTTTGAGTTGGGTTTATTAAATATTTCTTGTCATGTAATTGATAACTTAGATAAACCAGGTGGTCAATGTGCAGAATTATACCCAGAAAAACCAATATACGATATTCCTTCTAGAGTTAATATAACCGGACAAGAGCTTACTAATGACTTACTAGCTCAAGCTAAACCTTTTAAGCCAGTATATCATTTAAGCCAACAGGTTGAAAAAATATCTAAACTTGAGTCAGATGATTGGCTGGTAGAAACCAACTTTAACAAAAAAATTCAAGCTAAATGTATAGTTATAGCTGCTGGAGCTGGTAGTTTTGTCGCACGCAAAATACCTTTAGATAATATTAGTGACATAGAAGATAAAAAAATCTTATATGCAGTTAGAAATAAGTCTCAATTTCAAGATAAAGATTTGCTCATAGTTGGAGGAGGAGACTCTGCCTTGGATTGGACAAATGAATTGTCAAAAATTTCAAATGTTACTTTGATACATAGAAGAAAAGAGTTTAAAGCAGCCCCTGACTCAGTATCTAAAATGTTAAAATTAGAAAAAGATAAGAAAATAAATTTTTCGCTTGGTCAAATTAAAGAGGTTGAAAATTTACAAAATGGTAAAATAAAAGTTGTTGTGAAAAATGAAGATATTATTAAAGAACATGAAGTTGATTTTCTATTACCCTTTTTTGGTTTAAAAATGGAGCTTGGTCCTATATCAACATGGGGGCTGAACTTAGATGAGAACTTAATAAAAGTTGATACTGAAAAATTTGAAACTTCCATACCTTCAATATTTGCTATTGGAGATATTAACACCTACCCAGGAAAGTTGAAATTAATTTTATCAGGATTTCATGAAGCTGCATTAATGGCCCAAAAATGTTTTAAATATTGTTACCCTGATAAAAAAAATATATTTCGCTACACTACGTCTTCAAAAGATCTGCAAAAAAAACTTAAAGCTATATGAAAATATTTGTAACTGACAGAGAAGGAAATAAATATACTCTCGAAGGGGATAGTGGCGATACTTTAATGGAAGTAATAAGAGATAATTCACTTGATATAGAAGCTGCTTGTGGCGGGTGCTGTGCTTGCGCAACCTGTCATGTTTATATAGAGGATGAATGGCTGGAGAAACTCTCTGCTAGAGATGACGATGAAGAATCCATGCTAGATCAGGCATTTGATGTGAAAAACACCTCAAGATTGAGTTGTCAAATTAGCCTAACTGATGATCTAGATGGCCTCAAACTAGAATTAGCAACAGAATAATTTTTTTTTAAAAAAAACCTTTACTTTATAATTTAGTTTGTATACAAATAGTTTGTATACAAATGGCAGACACTTCTCTTAATGAGAACAGAATTGGTTTATTAATTTGGCAGACTTCAAATCTCTGGCAATCAAAGATACGTAGCAATATCAATAAATATAACATTTCTTTTAACGAGTATCTCATACTAGAAACTGTATATAATTTAAGTAAAATATTAATTAACATTAGCCAAGTAGATATAGTTAAACATTCATTTATAGATAAATCAGTTGTTAGCTCAAAATTGACTCAATTAAATCAAAAAAAATTAATTAAAAAATTAACACCACTTGATAACAGGTCTAATAAAATAGAGCTTAGTAAAGAAGGGGTCAATATGGTTGAGAAAATGATAGAGGAAATAATTAAGACTGAACATAATTTTTTTAATAAACTAAATCATGAAACTTTTAATTTCATTAATTCTCTAAAATTGTTATTGGGTAAAAAAATTAGAATAAAAGCAAATTATAATGAATAAATTAGATTTACTAGACAAAAGCAATCTGAAATCATGGCCTTTTAAAGAAGCTCAACAAATATTAAAAAAAAATGGTGGTTTATCTAATTTTAAAACTCCTGAAAAAGGGCATATTGTATTTGAGACAGGCTACGGACCTTCTGGTTTACCTCATATAGGAACTTTTGGTGAGGTTGTAAGAACAACAATGGTTAGAAATGCTTTTGTATCTTTAATAGAATGTCCCACAAAATTAATTACCTTCTCAGATGATATGGATGGACTTAGGAAGGTGCCGGAAAATGTTCCTAATAAAGAAATGTTAAGTAAATATATCGGTAAACCTTTGACTTCTATTCCAGATCCTTTTGAAAAATATGAAAGTTTTGGGCATCATAATAATGCAAAATTAAGATCTTTTTTAGATGAATTTAATTTTGAATATGATTTCATTAGTTCTACAGAAAGATATAAAAGTGGTTTTTTTGATAATACTATCATTGAAATTCTTCAGAACTATGAAAAGATACTTGAAATTATGTTACCAACTTTAAGAAAAGAAAGAAAAAATACTTACAGTCCTTTTTTGCCACTAAGTGAAGAGACTGGAAATGTTTTGCAGGTACAAGTAGATGAATATAGGCCAAAAAATAATAGTATAATTTATACAGAGCCAACAAATCAAAAAAAAGTTGAAGTTTTAGTAACTGGTGGAAATTGCAAATTACAATGGAAAGTTGACTGGGCTATGAGATGGATGGCATTGGGTGTAGACTATGAGATGTGCGGTAAAGATCTAACCGAAAGTGTTGATTTGGCATCAAAAATTTGTAAATCTATTGGTAAGAAATCACCTGTAAATCTAATTTATGAAATGTTTCTTGATGAAAAAGGTGAAAAAATTTCTAAATCTGTTGGAAATGGAATTAGTGTTGATGAATGGTTGCGTTATGGATCACCTGAAAGTTTATCATTATTTATGTTCCAAAAACCAAAATCTGCAAAGAAATTATTTTTTGATGTGATACCTAAAACAGTTGATGAATATATATCTCACTATAATAGTTATGATAAGCTTGACGATATAAAAAAAATCGACAGTCCAATATGGCATATTCATTTAGGTAAACCAAAAAAATTTAAATCAGATATTACTTTTAACTCACTTACTAATCTCGTTAGTATATGCAATACTGATGATAAAAAAATAATTTGGAGTTTTGTTAATCAGTATGACTCAAGCATAAGTCCAGAAAATAATCCAGAATTTGATAAATTGATTAATTATGCAATCAATTATTACAATGATTTTGTATTACCAAATAAAAAATATTTAAATATTGACAGTACTAATAAAAGTGTTTTTGAAGAAATGAGAGACGTATTGAAATTAAAAATAAATGAAAATAATTCTGCTGAAGATATTCAAACTCTTCTTTATGAGGTAGGAAAAAATCATCATTTTGAAAATTTAAAAGATTTTTTTAAACTCGTTTATCAAGTATTGCTTGGTCAAGAACAAGGACCGCGTCTTGGGTCATTCATTAAACTATATGGAATTAATCAAACAATAAAAATAATAGAGCAAAGAATTGATTTTCATAAATCTTAAAGCATGTTAATTAACTTATTAAGATTATTCCCTCCTGAAACAGCTCACGATATAACAATTAAATTACTAAAATCTAATCTAGTATTTAAGAAAAACAAAAAAGAAGAATTTAGAGCATTAACACAAACAATTCTTGGTATAGATTTTCCAAATCCTTTGGGTTTAGCGGCGGGTTTTGATAAAAATGCTGAAGTAATAATGCCTATGTTATCCTATGGATTTGGTTTTGTAGAAGTTGGAACCATTACCCCCAAATCTCAAAAAGGAAATCAAAAGCCAAGGGTTTTTAGATTATTAGAGGATGAGGGTGTAATAAATCATCTTGGCTTTAATAATGATGGAAGTGAAAAAGTAATAGAAAACTTAAAATCATTTTATAAAGCAGACAAAGCTGGAGGAATAATTGGTATAAATTTAGGAAAAAATAAATCAACTAAAAATGATATTGATGATTATTTATATTCTATTGAAAAACTGGGTATTTATGGAAATTATATAACAATAAATATATCTTCACCTAACACACCTGGTCTAAGAGATCTTCAACTTCGAGGAAGAATTGAAACTTTAGTTAAGAAAATACAAGATAAACAAAATGAAAGTAAGCAACTGGGAAATAAACCAATATTTATTAAAATATCACCTGATCTAGATGATGAGCAATTAAGAGATATTGCATTAATGTCGTTAGCTAATAATGTTAATGGGTTAATTATTTCAAACTCAACTATTAAACGCCCTAGTTCATTAGTTTCTTCATATAAAAATGAATTAGGAGGATTAAGTGGTAAGCCTATATTTGTGGACTCCACTATAATATTAAAAAAAATGTATTCTCTAACAAATGGGCAAATACCTCTAATAGGAGTAGGAGGTATATCAAATGGTTACGAGTGTTATGAAAAAATAAAAGCTGGAGCTAGTCTCGTGCAACTCTATACTTCATTAATTTATCAGGGACCACAAATTATCAATAAAATTATAAAAGAGCTTAATGGACTTATTCTAACCGATGGATTTAAAAATATATCAGAGGTAATTGGAAAATCTTCTTAATGATAAAAGTTATAAATAATATTTCTGAAATCATCGATCTTTATGATGTTTTTATTCTTGATCAATGGGGAGTAATGCATGATGGAAATAAGGGATATAATCATGCTATTGAAGCTATTGATAAGTTATTTAATGCAAATAAAAAACTTATTATCATTTCAAACTCATCAAAAAGAAAGTTAAGCTCAACATGTAGGTTAAAAAGTTTAGGTTTTAATAAAAATCATTTTATTGAGGTTATGACTAGTGGGGAAATGGTCTGGCAAGAATTAAAAAATTCAATTCAAAATTATGGAAGCAACCTAAATAATTGTTTTCATATTTTTGATGAGTCAAAAGAAGATGGTTTAGAATTTAGAGACGGTTTAGATAATTTTAGTTTTGTCTCTGATATATGTGAAGCAAATTTTATTTTAGCATGTACACCTTTTCAAAATATGAAGCCTATAGATTACATCCCAATACTAAAAAGTGCCTTAGATCATAATTTAATTATGTTTTGTGCTAATCCAGATTATATAACTATAGAAAAAAATAATATGAAAAATATTTTTTGTATGGGAACGATTGCAGATTTATATAAAAATATGGGAGGTGAAGTAGTTATTCTTGGGAAGCCATCGAAAGAAATTTATATTGAATCAATAAAAAAAATTAATGAATTAGATAAAACAAAAACAATAGCCATTGGTGATTCTATAGATCATGACATATTTGGAGCTTCAAATTTTGATATAGATAGTGTGCTTATATCAAGTGGTATTCATAATGAATTATTCAAAAATAGCATTGAAATTGGCTTAAATAATATAATAAGTAGTAATACATGGGATTGTAAACCAACATATATATGCACTAAATTTTCTATCTAACTTTGCTTGACAAATAAGCATTAACATTTACTAACCCCAATCATTATGACAATGAAATGTGAACTTACTGGAAAATCATTCCAAACTGGGAATAATGTAAGTCATGCAAAAAACAGAACTAAGAGAAGATTTCTTCCAAATCTCCAAAAAATCACTTTTATTAGTGAAAAACTTGGTCAAAAAATCCAACTTAAAGTTGCAGCAAGTACTATCAGAACTGTAGAAAAAAAAGGTGGGTTAGATGATTTTTTAGTATCTACTCCAAATAGTAAATTACCTGAAAAAGCTAAAAAATTAAAAAAAACTATCCTAAGTAAAATCAACTAATCCTTAGATGGATTTCTTTATAAGTCTAACGTCATATTTGGGTATGTTAAATACATTTGTTCTTTGGTTAATAATGCTTTTTTTCTGTTTTTTTTCAATTCTGATATTTTTAAAATTATTTGGAATTGTTGGATTGTATGTTTATTCTGCATTAGCTGTTATTGGAGGCAACATACAAGTTTTAAAACAAGTTGATTTTTTTTATTCACCAGAACCAGTTGCTTTGGGCACAGTATTATTTGCGTCAACTTTTTTATGTACTGATATTTTATCTGAACATTTTGGAAGAGAAAAAGCAAATAAAAATGTTTTAATTGGGTTTGTAAGCTTTCTTTTTATGACAATTATAATGCTGATTACAATCGGTTTTAACCCATCTACAGACGACTGGGCGCAGGAAAGTTTATCAAATATATTTACTCCTCTATCACGTTTTTTTATTGCCAGTATGATAGCTTATTTATTAAGTCAATACTTTGATATTTGGATTTATAATTTTCTTAAAAAATTAACTATCAATAAATATTTATGGTTAAGAAATAATCTTTCTACAATATTATCTTCATTGATTGATAATACTATTTTTAGTCTACTTGCATGGATAATATTAAATCCTAATCCAGAATTTTTATACAAAGTAATTACTACATATATTCTTGGCACTTATTTTCTAAGAATTTTAATAGCCCTAATAGACACTCCTTTTTTATATTTATCAAAATTATTTCTTCCAAAAAAATGAAAAAATTTTCTTGGAAAATAAATCATATCTCCACAAATACTAACGCAAGAACTGGAGAAATAATCACACCTCATGGAAAAATTAAGACACCTGCATTTATTTTTTGCGCAACTAAGGCTGCTCTAAAATCATTTTCTACAATTCAAGCTAAAGAGAATAATACTCAAATTATATTATCTAATACTTATCATTTGATGCTCCAACCAGGAAGTGAATTAATTGCAAAGCATGGTGGTTTGCATAACTTTATGAATTGGAAAGGACCTATGCTAACTGATAGTGGGGGGTTCCAAATTTTTTCTTTGGGGCATGGTTCTGTTGCTGATGAAATTAAAGGAAGATCATCTGTTAAAAGAAATAAAAGTTTATTAAGCATTAATGAGGAAGGTTCTTTATTTCAATCTTATATTGATGGATCTTTTAAACTCTTGTCTCCAGAAAAATCTATAGAAGTTCAAAGAGATATTGGTGCAGATTTAATATTGGTTTTTGATGAATGTACTCCATTTCATGTTGATAAATCTTATACTGATATTTCTATGAAACGGAGTCATAGATGGGCAATCAGATCTTTAAATCGTTTTAATTTAAATCTTAAGTACAAAGCTGGCTTTGGTTCATCTGGCGAGCAAAAACTATATGGCATAATTCAAGGAGGGATCTATGAAGATCTTCGTGAAGAAAGTATTGATTTTAATTTAAATAAAATTGATAATTTTGGTATAGCTATAGGAGGGAGCTTAGGGTCATCGAAAGATGAAATGTATAAAGTGGTAAATTATACAGCACTTAAATTAGGAAATAAACATCCTATACATCTACTTGGAATTGGTGATCCAAATGATATTTGGACTTTAGTTAAGAGTGGAATTGATACATTCGATTGTGTTAGCCCTACAAGATTAGCTAGGCATGGTTCAGCTCTCATAAAAGGAAAAAAAGGTAAATTAAATATTAAGAATAAACTGTTTAGTGAAGATTTATTACCAATAGATAAGGATTGTAATTGTCCAACTTGTTTGAATTACTCATTAGCATATCTTCATCATTTATTTAAAGCTGATGAATTACTTGGACTTCAACTAATTACATCCCATAATATTTATTTTATGAATAATTTAATGAATATTATTAGAAATGCTATTGATAATGATAACTTGGAACAGGCTGAAAAACAGTGGTTTAGTTAATTTGAAAAATTTCAGATAGTTCGTTAAGTAATACTTCCCCAAGTTGATCTACATCCATTATTGTAATTGCTTTTGAATAATACCTAGATACATCATGACCTATACCAATAGCTATTAACTCAATTTCTTTATTATCTTGTATTTGATTTATTACTTCTCTAAGATTTTTTTCAAGATAATTTCCAGGATTTACAGATAGTGTAGAGTCATCAACAGGTGCTCCATCACTAATAATGATAAGTATCTTTCTTTTTTCTTGTCGATTTTTTAATCTAGAGTTAGCCCATTTTAAAGCTTCACCATCAATGTTTTCTTTTAAAATTCCTTCTCTTAAAAGTAGACCTAAGTTTTGTTTTGACCTTCTTGAAGGGGAGTCTGCAGACTTGTAAATAATATGTCTTAAGTCATTTAATCTACCAGGATTGCTTGGTTTTCCTTTTTTAATCCATTTTTCTCTAGACTCACCACCTTTCCAGGCTTTGGTTGTGAATCCCAGTATCTCAGTCTTTATTAAACACTTTTCGAGAGTTTTAGCTAAAATATCACTGCACAATGCAGCGACTGTAATAGGTCTTCCTCTCATTGATCCAGAATTGTCAATTAAGAGAGAAACAACTGTATCTTTAAACTCTACTTCTTTTTCTTTTTTGTAAGATAGTTTATTTTGAGGATTGGCAATAATTCTAGATAATCTAGAAGTATCCAAGTAGCCTTCTTCCATATTGAAATCCCAATTTCTGTTTTGTTGCGCAAGAAGTTTTCGTTGAAGTCTATTTGCTATCTTGGTAATTAAGGGAAGAAAAGAAAATACTTGTTTATCTAAACTAAAACGAAGTTTTTCTAATTCTTTTTGATCACATAGATCTTTAGCATTAATAATTTCATCATAATCTTTTGTATAAGATTTATATTCATCTATGATTGTGTTTATATCAATTTTTGGAAAGTATTCTATTTCACCTTCTGCAGACTCTTCCCCCATTTCATCACTTTCTTCCATAGATATAGTTTGTTTTAAATCTAAAGCACTGGTGTCTGTATCGATTTTTGACTGACTTTTATCTTTATTATTTTGGTCGTTGTTTTCATTATCCTGATTTTGATCATTTTTTGCGTCATCTTCTTGATTAATTTCATCGGTATTTTTTGTTTTTTCATTATGGTCAAAAAATCCATAATCTTCTAAGTATTTTTTAATTTTTGATCCAAAGGTTTTTTGGTCACTAATATAATTTTTTAAATCTTTAAAAATATTTTCATAATCTTTACCAAGTTTTTCTTCAATTATACATCTATTTTGTTGATTTAAGTCTCCGAAGTCAACATTTAGGAATTTTTCAAATGCCACATACTTAAAAGCATTGGCAATATTATTATCCCTATTATTTGTATTTTTTTTTAAATCTAAAAAATGTTTACTAGTAATATTTGATTTAATCCCTTTAAATGTAATTGCGCCTTTTGCCTGTATCCTTGATTGTTCTACTGCATTGAAAATTTCATTTGAAGTTTCACTGCTATTCATAAAATTATTGTGGATTTCTTTTGAATGAAATCTAAATTCAAGAGCAAGTGCGTCAGCCTCTGCTCTTATGTAAGTTAAATTTTTTTTAATGCTCTCAATATTTGGATCAGTTAGATTAATATTATTTCCATCAATTGAAGGACTTTCTTTAGTAAAATTTATTTCAATTTTGTCATTTTTGCTTATTGATTTAGTTGTAGCTGAAAGTGATTTTTTAAACTCGTCTAAAATATCTTCATTCTTTAACATTCATTACCTTTGCATCTGAAATATCGATACCGAATGAGCGCTGAAAATACTCTTCAATGATAGGTCTCTCAAGTTCATCACATCTATTTAGGAATGATAATTTAAATGCATATTCTATATCATTAAACATTAAATAATTTTCTGCCCATGTTAAGACTGTTCTAGGGCTCATTACTGTTGATATATCACCATTCATAAAACCTGACCTACTCAAATCTGCTGTAGCAACCATAGATTTTATTATTTCTTTGCCTGATTTATTATTTAATTTTTTAATCTTGTTAATGATTATTTTTTCTTCTTCATTATTTGATAAATAATTAAGTATTGTAACAATATTCCATCTGTCCATTTGCCCTTGGTTTATTTGCTGAGTACCATGATAAAGTCCTGAAGTATCACCTAGCCCAACTGTATTTGCCGTAGCAAATAATCGAAAATACTTGTTAGGTTTAACTACTCGAGATTGATCTAATAAAGTTAATTTACCCTCCGTTTCTAAAATACGTTGAATTACAAACATAACATCAGGTCTACCAGCATCGTATTCATCAAAGACTAGAGCTACAGGATTTGAGTAAGCCCAAGGCAAAATACCATCTTGAAACTCAGTTATCTGTTTTCCATCTTTTAAAACTATTGCATCTTTACCAATTAAGTCAATCCTACTAATATGGCTGTCTAAATTAACTCTAATACACGGCCAATTTAATCGAGCAGCTACTTGTTCAATATGGGTTGATTTTCCTGTTCCATGATATCCTTGAACTAAAACTCTTCTATTATTAGCAAATCCAGCCAATATAGACATAGTTGTTTCAGGGTCAAATCGATATGAGGAGTCAATGTCAGGAACATGCTCATTATTATTATTAAAACCATAGACATCGAAATTACATGTAATCCCAAAGATTTCTTTGGTATTAATTATTTTATTTAGATTGTTTTTCATTTTTTTTAATAAATTTTTTTAGTAATATTTTATATGACTCGTTAATTTGTTTAAATTTTTCTTCAGCATTTTTATTATTTCCATTTACATCAGGATGAAAGATTTTCACTAACTTTTTGTAATTTTTTTTAATTTTTTCTAAAGTAATCGGCATTTTAAGCTCTAATTTTTTAATTGCCTGGCTTTCTTCAAGCGATAATGACTCATCCATTAATTTATTTTTAAAATAATTTTCATTTAGTTTATTTTCATCATTTTTGATATAATCATCAACATATTCATTAAATTCATCAAAAACATTTTTATAATTTCCTTTTAATGGCCAGGATGGTCTATCCCAAACTGTATCACTTCGCATTGAATTTTCAATTTGATCAACTGACATCCCCTTATAAAAATCCCATGATTTATTATATTCTTTAATATGATTAAGACAGAAGTAGAAATAATCATTCAATAATATTCTTGATTTTGGAGCTCTGTATTGACCTCTTTCTAAGCATTTTTCTGAATCACATTTTTTGAAAGAATTTTTCTCCCAGGATAAATTATTTTTTTTTATATCAAATTTAAATTTATTCATTAATTGTTATATAGATTATACATATGAATCGTTCAAAAAGAATACAAGAAATTTTGGAAAAACATATTTCTAACCTGGGCATCCAAATTGTTGATAATTCATATTTGCATAAAGGTCATAATAACTTTAATGGGCTGGGTGAGACTCATATTACTATCAACTTACAATTTAATCCTGACTCAAAAATTAATAGACTAGATATTCACAGAAAAATAAACTCTTTACTTAAAAAAGAGTTTGATACAGGTTTGCATTCTCTAGAGATTAAAATTAATTAATTCGATTAATCTCTATTTTTGAAATTTGTTTTCTTGAATGTGATAAGACTTTATAAGTAAAGTAATTATCTTGAACCGTTTCCCCAAATAAAGGAATTTTTTTTGCAATATCTAAGATATGTCCAGAGATAGTCGATGCTTCGCTCGATGGCTGGTCTAAATTAAAATGTTTATATAAGTCTCTTAAATTTTGTTCACCATTAGTAATTATTATTCCATCATTAGTTTCTGTAAATTCATCGTTAGGAATATCTATTTCATCTACAATCTCACCAACTATTTCTTCAATAATATCTTCTAGCGTAATCAGCCCTAGGAGTTCCCCATATTCATCAACAACAAAGGCTATATGTTCTTTTCTTTTTTTAAAAGCTACAAGCTGTTCTAATAAATTTGTACTCTCTGGAATAAACCATGGTTTTGAAATTTTATCAAATATAATTTCTTTTGATCTCTCTTGCTTGGTTAAATCAACATTTAGAGTTCTTACATTTAAAAGGCCAATAATATTCTCTGGATTATCTTTCCAAATTGGAATTCTTGTAAACCTAGAAAAATTAATTGACTTAATAAATTCTGAAATTTCTAATGAGCTATTTATTGAATATATATTTTTTCTATGAGTAAACACCTCTTCAACTGTAATATCATTCAACATAAGTATGCTTTGTAGCATATCTTTTTCTTGTTCTGAGTCAGGGTTTGATGTTTTGTACATTTCAATAACCCCTTGCAATTCCTCTTCTGATTGTTGATCTTCTAGTTTATTATCTGTTTTTTGTTTTCTAAAAATTTGTTTAACAATAATGTTGATTAAAAAAATGAATGGGTAAAGAATTTTACTTAAATAAAATACTATTGGAGCAATTTGTAAAGAGGTTCTAGTAGGTCTATTTAATGAATAGGTTTTTGGTAAAATTTCAGCAAATACAACAATTAAAACTGTCATAATTAAGGTTGCATAAAATATTCCAGTAATGCCAAATATGTCGTATAGTACTGCTGTTGCTAAGGATGAAGCTAATATATTCACTAAGTTATTTGATAATAGCAATGAAGATATAACGTTGTCTAAATTATCCAATATTTTTAAAACAAACTTAGCTTTTTTATGCCCCTTTTTATATTTAAAAAGTATCCTAGGTTTTGAAGTTGCGGTTAATGCTGTTTCAGATCCAGATAAAAAACCTGATAAAATTATCAATATAAATAAACATAAAATTAATAAAAAAGTAATTAATGTCATTTAATTATATGAGTATTTTTTTTTAAATTTTTTAAATTTTGTTTATTGCTTAAAAAAGCATTACCAATACCTTTTAATAAAACAAAATTTATTTTACCATTTAAGTTTTTCTTATCTTTATCAATAATATTAAATATTTTTTTATTAAACATATTTTCATCCTGAACTGGAAGATTGTTAGATAAAAAATGAATTTTTATTTTTTCAAAATCCTTTAAAGATAAGTAACCAAGATTGTGTGAGAAGGAAGCAGCAATTATCATTCCAATTGATATAGCTTCACCATGAGTAAATTTTTGATTAAATTTGTAAAACGTTTCTAGTGCATGACCAAATGTGTGTCCAAAATTAAGAATTGCTCTAGAATGACTATTTTTTAGCTTTTCTTTTTCATCTTTTAGAACATATTTTCTTTTAATTAGAATACTTTTATAAATTGCTTGAGTCAAAATATTATTATCTAATTTAAATATTTTTTTTGAATTATTATTAAGCCAATAAAAAAATTTTTTATCATTTATTATTCCATGTTTAATAATCTCTGCGTATCCCGAAAGTAACTCTCTTTTTGAAAGCGTGGAAAGAATACTAGGATCAATTATAACTGACTTTGGTTGATAGAAAGTACCAACAAGATTTTTACCACTTTTAGTGTTTATACCATTTTTACCACCAACTGAACTATCAACTTGTGATAATAATGTTGTTGGAATTAAAATCAAATTAATCCCTCTTAGTAAAGTGCTTGCAATAAATCCTGAAAGATCTCCAAGGGTGCCACCTCCAATTGCAACAATTGTAGAATTTCTCTCAATACCAATTTTTATAATTTTTTCTGATAAATTTGCATAATTATTAAAATTTTTAATTTTTTCAGAGCAGTTAATAGTAATATAATTTTGATTTTTATAATTATTAAGTTTTTTAAAAATATAGAAAACTTTTTTATCTATTAAAAATACAACTTTATTATTTTTATAAATTATTTTTTTTATGTTCTTAATAATTGAATTTTTTTCAATGTTAATAGAATATGAGTCATTTTTAGTTTTAATATTTATTTTTTTATTCATAATAAATATTATTTATAATTTTTTTAACTGATTCATTTAAACTATTTTGATTATCGATAATAAGATCAGCTTTTTGATAAAATTTTATTCTTTTTTCCATTAATTCATTTAAAATTATATTTAAATCCTTATTAATTATTAAGGGCCTACTTTTTGAATTCTTTAATCTTTTTACAAGAATATCAATTTTTACTTGTAAGTAAATATTATAAGAATTTTTTTTAATTAACTTTCTGATATTTTTGTTAGCTAAAGAGCCACCACCAAGAGAAATTATAATATTTTTTTCATATAAAAGATTAATAATAACTTGTTCTTCCAAATTTCTAAAAAATAGCTCACCATCTTCATTAAAAATATCTTTGATAGATTTTTTTGCCTTTTTCTCTATTAGTTTGTCTGAGTCAAAAAATTTGTAATTAATCTTATTAGCTAGAGATTTACCAATAGCGGTCTTTCCAGAACCCATCATTCCACATAATGTAATATTAAGTTTGTTATTGATACTTAAAGACATTTTAATTTAGACTATATTGATCTTAATATTGACAAAATTTAATTCCAGAAACAATTTTGAAAATTAATTAATTCCTATATTAGGCATATTTAAATAAATATATATATGAAAACAATTTATATTACTCTTGGTTTTTTTGCAATTATATTGATTTTTTCTTTGTTTATGTTTTTTTTAGATATCCCGGCACCTAGCAAAACTGTCGTTGAAACACATACTTTAGAGATAAAATGAAGCTTACAATATTTTTTTTTGTTTTTTTTGTTTTTTTGACAACATCAATTAAGGCTAATGATCTAAAAATTATTGAACTTCATCAAGATAAAATATTAGATCAGATCGTTTTAAATGATGCAAGCAATGATAGTGAAAACGATGATAAGGACGATATTGTTTTAAATAATGAAAATTTAGAAATAGAAAGTAATAATACCCTTGAAGAAAGTGAAGAAGATTTACTAAACACTGATGACGTAATAAGTGTCAGTGAAGAAGCAGTTACTTTTTTACAGCCAGATACAATTTTTAATGTAAATGAACAAATTATAACTAATCATTTTAAAAGTATAAAAAGTATTAAATCTCAATCATTGCACAGAGAGTTTATTAAAATTCTTTCATCGATTAAATTAGATGAAGAAAATAATAATGCTGAGAATATTACTTATTCAATCATTAGCAAATTATACGAAATAGGAGAGTTAGAAAAAGCATACAACCTTACGAAAAAAATATCTTTAGAAAATATAACAGATCAAGATAAAGTGAATTATTTTTATTTTATCGAATTAAATTATTTATATTCCACTCGTAAATTGCCAGAAGCCTGTGATTTAAAATCTATATTAATAAATAAAGGAACTATACTTCCTGAGTTTTTATTAGAAAAAACTGATATTTTTTGCTTAATTCTAGAGAATAAATATTCAGAGGCAAGTCTTTTGAATTCTCTTCTTTTAGAGTCTGAAAAAGAAATTGATGAGAATTTTCAAAAATTATTTAAATTTATGTCTCTTAATAATAAAGATAAGCAATTGTTTGACTCACTTAGTGAGGTAAAGTCTAAAGAACTTATATTTTTATATAGTGCAATGTTAAGAATAAATGAGTTACCTTTAGATACGGATTTCATAGAAGTTGATCCATTAAACTTATCAATTCCCGTAGTATTAAGCGGATCCACTCCAATGAATATTAGAATTAAAGCTGCAAATAACGCATATTTCAATAATTTACTTTCAATTGATAGTTTGTCTGCACTATATCAATCGGTAGATTTTAACTCTAAACAATTCAATAATTCAGAAGAAACTATTAATTCTCTTAATAATGATAAAGAAATGATAATGGCCTTCTATTATCAGCTTATTAATATCCAAATTTTTCCTGATGAAAGATTAAAGGTTATTTTAGATTACTGGAATTTTGCTAAGGACTCTGGTTTAGAAGAAATAGCCTATAATATTACTAATAAAATTATAGAAACAATTAATCCAACATCTGAAAATAATCAATTTGGTTTAGAAATTGCCTTTGCTTATATTTCAAATAAAAACTATATCGAGGCGATAAAATGGATAAATTTATTTGAAAATTCTAACGTTAAAAATGAAAAAATAGAGTATGCTAAGTTTTTAATTGATTTAAATGAAACAAATCAATTAGATACAATTATCAAATACATATCCAAAAATTATGAAAACTTAAATACAATAAATGATCAAAAGACACTTGAAAGTCTTGAAGTATTAGTTAATTTTTTGGATATAAGTCAAATTTCTTCAGATAGCTCCTTATATATGAATATCTCTGATGATAGATTGATGCCTTCTTATTTTATAATACGAGATATTAATAGCAATATGGTGGATCAAAATAATATATCGCTATTTATTTTATCATTAATCTCAATCAATAATAAAAAATGGATAGAATTACATCCAGAACATTTAAAATTAATTTTAGAAGCTTTTAAATTATATGAAAATGGACTTTTAATTAAACCAATTATCTTAGAAATATTAGATGAGTTTGAGATTTTTTGATGAATAGATATTTTGATTTTGAGAGTGATGTTGAAAAAATTGATATTCAAATTAATAAACTCAACTCTAATGATAATAATTATAATAATCAAAAGACAAAATTATTAGAAAAAAAAAATTTTTTACTTAAAAAAATATATTCTAATTTATCAGCATGGGAAAAAGTTCAAGTTGCAAGGCATGCTAATAGACCGCATGCTTTAGATTACATAAATTTAATATTTAAAAATATAGTATATTTACATGGAGATAAAAAATTTTCAGACGACAGTGCTATACTAGGATGTTTGGCTGACCTATCTGGTCAATCAGTTGTGGTTATTGGTACTGAAAAAGGTAATTCTATGGACACTAGAATTAAACATAATTTTGGAATGGCGAAGCCAGAGGGCTATCGAAAAGCTCAAAGATTGATGATGATAGCAAATAAATTTAATCTTCCAGTTATTACTCTTGTTGATACAGCTGGAGCTTTTCCAGGAAAAGAAGCTGAAGAAAGAGGTCAATCAGAGTCAATTGCTTCTTCAATCTTAGTCTCTTTAAAAATTGACTCCCCAATTATTTCTGTAGTTATTGGAGAAGGTGGCTCTGGCGGTGCCATTGCTCTCGCAACTGCAGATAAAGTGTTAATGCTCGAGCACTCTATATATTCAGTTATCTCGCCTGAAGGCTGTGCGTCAATTCTTTGGAGAAATAGTGACTTTATTCAAAAAGCAGCAGAAAACCTTAAGATAACAGCACAAGATTGTTTATTTAATAAAATTATTGACTCAGTAGTTAAGGAGGTGCCTGGTGGTGCTCACAGAAACCCGGATGAACAAGCTCAAATACTAAAAAAAGAGCTTATTAGTAATTTGGAAACTCTAAATTCTCTTACATCAGAAAGTCTAAAAAATATTAGAAATGAAAAATACTTAAATATTACTTCAGCTAATTAAGATCCGTGACAAGTTTTGTATTTTTTTCCTGAACCACAAGGACATTCATCGTTTCTTCCAATTTTTTTAGTAATGATTCTATTAGGTTGTTTTTTGATTACCTCATTATTATTTTTTTGTTTTTCGTTAATCAATTCTATTCCAAATAGTGTCTTTAAGACTCTTTGATTTTGATTAGACAACATTTCATCAAAATAATCAAAAGATTCCCTTTTATATTCAAAGAAAGGATCTTTCCCTCCCATAGCTCTTAAATTTACACTACCACGCAACATATCCATAGCAGCTAAATGTTCTCTCCAATCTTTATCTAATTGAAATAACATCACTCTTTTTTCAGCAAATTCAAAAAGTTCTTCTGAATATTTATGTTTTTTATCTTTTAATTCTTGGTTTACTTGGTCTTTTATTCTTTTTTTAATTTCTTCTTCATCAACTCCATCTTCTTCAAACCAGCTTTCTACTGGAAGAGAAGTGTTAAATGTTTCTTCGATCTTTAGTTTCAATAATTCAGAATTCCATTCATGTGAATATTTTTTTGGAGGTATGCATTCAATAATTATTTCATTAATATAATCATCAATCATTTCATTAATAATTTTAGATTGATCCTTAGTTATTAAGATTTCTCTTCTATTTTGATAAATTATTTTTCTTTGATCATTCAAAATATCATCAAATCTTAATATTTGCTTTCGGATGTCATAATTATGAGCTTCAACTTTTTGTTGAGCTCTCTCAAGTGATCTAGTTATTAATGAATGAGTTATCGCCTCCCCTTCCTTTAAGCCTAACTTACCTAGTACATTTTCTAAAGTTTTAGAGCCAAAAATTCTCATTAAATCATCTTCTAAAGATAGGAAAAAAACACTTTCCCCAATATCGCCTTGTCGCCCAGATCGACCGCGTAATTGATTATCAATCCTTCTACTCTCATGTCTTTCAGTTCCTATTACTAGCAAACCACCAGAGTTTATTGCTTGATCCTTTAGAACAAGATTGTCATTACCTAATTTAATATCTGTACCTCGACCTGCCATGTTAGTTGATATGGTTACGTTACCAGGCATACCAGCTTTTTCAATAATTTCTGCTTCTTTTTCATGTTGTTTTGCATTCAATATAGAATGACCAATATTCTCTTTATTTAAGATTTGTGATATTAATTCAGAATTTTCAACGGAAGTTGTACCAATTAATATAGGTTGTTTTCTCTTATGTCGCTCTTTGACTAGGCTTAATACAGCATCATATTTTTCTTTTTTTGACATAAAAATTTGATCATTCTGATCAATTCTGTTTACTTTTAAATTAGGAGGTATCGATACAACCCCTAAATTATAAATTCCTTCAAATTCATTTGCTTCAGTAAGAGCGGTGCCAGTCATGCCACTTAGTTTGTGGTAAGATCTAAAAAAATTCTGATAAGTTACTGAAGCAATTGTATGATTTTCTTTTTGTATTACCAGATTTTCTTTTGCTTCAATCGCTTGATGCAATCCATCGCCATATCTTCTTCCTTCCATTGGTCGTCCACTAAGATCATCAATAATTACTATTTGCTTATCTTTAAGTATGTAGTCTTTGTCCTTTATAAATAATTTATGCGCTCTTAATGCTTGAATAATATTATGATTCAATGCCATATTGTCAAGATCTTGCAGAGTACCTTCTTTAATAAGGTTATTATCTAAAAGAAGCTTTTCTGCAAACTCCATCCCTTCATTAGTTAGAAGTATAGATTTACCCTCTTCATTAATCTCATAATCTGTTGCTTTAAAAAGTTTAATTATTTTATTAATTTTAGGAAATAAATCAATTGAAGAGTTTGACTCTGCAGAAATAACTAATGGCGTTCTTGCTTCATCAATTAATATACTGTCTACCTCATCAACAATTGCAAATGCATCTTTTTTGAAACATAGATTTGCGAAGTCACCTTTAAGATTGTCTCTTAAATAGTCGAATCCAATTTCATTATTTGTTGCATAGACGACATCACACTCATATTCTTTTGGTCTAGTTACATGATCAGTATCTGAATTTACACAACCAACACTTATGTTAAGAAAATTGTAAATTTTCCCCAT